>Ga0315277_10003770_pt1 | contig 20481 bp, 19 predicted proteins | sample YL17G05_15_MG_FD_203695 | JGI IMG/M metagenome (GOLD analysis project Ga0315277, IMG submission 203695) | Sediment microbial communities from Yellowstone Lake, YNP, Wyoming, USA - YL17G05_15 | ecosystem: Environmental > Aquatic > Freshwater > Lake > Sediment | place: USA: Wyoming | collected... | reverse complement strand
CGCAGGGTGCAAGAAGTCTTGTTGTGCTGCCAAGGCCGACCCCAACAGCAAGTAAGAACCACGGGCGGGAACCGGAATAAAAAACCCGCAAAACAATTTTATCTGAACACCTTCTGTTTAGTACACAAAAAGCTGACTGTTTCAAAACGGTCGGCTTTTTCGTTTTTCCCAGCTTTTTATGCAGGTCGTACCGGAATACCATGCTGGGCCAGAAACTGTTTGGTTTGGCCGATGGTATATGTGCCGTAGTGGAAAATGGATGCGGCTAAAACCGCGCTGGCTTTGCCCTTGTCCAGCACCTCCAACAAACTTTCCAATGTTCCCGCCCCGCCGGAAGCGATGACAGGAATGTTGACCGCTTCGGCTATCGCGCGGGTCAATTCGATATCGTATCCCGTCTGGGTGCCGTCGGCATCCATACTGGTTAAAAGAATTTCCCCCGCGCCGAGTTTTTCCGCCCGCGCCGCCCATTCTATTGCGTCGATGTCTGTGCGTTCCGTGCCGGCCTTGATACAGACGACCCATTTATCTTTTTTGTGAATGTCTCTTCGGGCGTCAATCGCCAGCACGACGCATTGACTGCCGAATCGTTCAGCCGATTCGCTCAAGACGTTCGGGTTTTTGACCGCTGCGGTATTGATGGAGCATTTATCCGCGCCGCTTCGCAGCAACAGGCCGATCTCGTCGGCGCTGCTGATGCCGCCGCCGACGGTGAACGGAATAAATACGTTCTGCGCCACCTTTTCGACCAGCTCGACGATGGTTTTTTTCGAGCGGAGGGTCGCGGTAATATCCAGAAATACCAATTCGTCGGCGCCTTCGGCGCTGTAGCGGGCGCCCAGTTCCACAGGGTCGCCTGCGTCGCGCAGATTCAGGAAATTGATTCCTTTGACAACGCGGTTGTCTTTCACGTCTAAGCACGGTATGATTCGTTTGGTTAACATAATCGTTTAACTCACCCCGCAGATGCGGACGAAATTCCGCAATAGATTCAGCCCGTCGTTGCCGCTTTTTTCCGGGTGAAACTGTGTGCCGAAGATATTGCCTTTTTCCACCGCGGCGGTTAGCGTCACGCCTTCGTATTCGGTCGTCGCAACTTTGGCGTCGGCATCCTGTACCTCGGCGTAGAACGAATTGGCAAAGGCGAAGTGCTTTCCTTTTTCCATCCCGGCAAACAATCGCATTCCACCGGCCGGTTCGACAAAATTCCAGCCCATGTGCGGAATGGTTCTGCCCGGCGGAATCGGTATGACTTTGCCGCCAATCAACCCCAGACATTTGTACGTCCCCATCTCGTAGCTTTCGTCAAAGAGTATCTGATAGCCCAGGCAGATTCCCAGCAGCGGTTTTCCCGCCCGGGCCTCTTGACAAATCAGCTTTGCCAGCGGGGCGACTTTCTGCATTGCGTATCCGCTGGCGCCCACCCCCGGCAGAATCAGCCCCTTCGCTTTTTGAATGACTTTGAGGTCGCAACTGACGGTGATGTCGGCTCCAATGTGACGAAATGCATTGGTCACGCTTCGTACATTCCCTACGCCGTAATCAATGATGACCAACATTTAGTACACTCTGTTTTTATCGGGCGGCTTGCGCCGCCGCGCTTTTGCTTTTATCCCTCACTGACGTTGGGGTTTTTTGTTCCTAATGTTCGACCGGCTGGCCGAGGACGCCTTTAAGCTCTTCAAACTTTTCTTTGAGCATCTCGGCAGTCTTGGTTTCCACGTTAAGCCGCAGCAGCGGTTCGGTATTGCTGGGCCGCACATTAAACCACCAGTCTTTGAACTGGATGGTGATACCGTCGAGGTCGTCGATGCGGCCCTGGCTGTACTTGCGGGTCAGCTCCGTCATCGTCGCGTCTTTGTCATCGACGCGGAAATTTACTTCGCCGCTGCTGTAATAGCGTTTCAATGGGGCGATCATTTCGCTCAACGGTTTTTCGCTTTGGCTGATGAGGTTGAGCAGATGCACCAGCGTAATCATTCCCGAATCGGCGAAGAAATTGTCGCGGTAGTAAAAATGTCCGCTCAATTCGCCGCCGAAACAGGCGTGGCTGTCGCGCAGCGTCTTTTTCATAAACGCGTGTCCCACCCGTTCGCGTCGCGGCGTACCGCCGTACTTGAGGATTTCTTCCTGCACCACCAGAGAGCTTCGCAGGTCATAAACCACCGCTGAGCCGGGATTTTTTCGGAGAAAATACGGGACCATCAGCGCAGTCATTATATCACACGGAATAGTCTTTCCTTTTTCGTCCACCAGCATCAGGCGGTCGGCGTCTCCATCGAAGCAGGCTCCGAAGTCGGCCTTTTTGGTCTTGACCAGTGCCTTCAATTCCGCCAGGCTGGTTTCCATCAGAGGATTGGGGTCGTGTTTAAAAATGCCGCTGTGCTCAAAATTAATCGGAATAATTTCAATCGGCAAACCTCCGAAAATCGCCGGGACCATTTTGCCGGCCATTCCGTTGCTGGCGTCGATGACCATTTTGAGTTTTTTCAGTCCCGGCTCAAGAAACTTCAGCACATGCTTTTTGTATTCAACCGTCAGGTCGCAATGCTCAACCGACCCAGTGGCCTTACCGAGCGTATGCAGCAGGGCCGTGGCGATGTGCTTAATATCCTTGAGCCCCGTATCAACTCCGACGGGTTTGGCCTGCTGACCGGAGATTTTGAAGCCATTGTAGCGGGCCGGGTTATGGCTGGCGGTAATCTGCACGCCGCCGCAGGTGCCTAAGTGATTAATGGCGAAATACATCTGCGGCGTGTCAATCATCCCGATGTCGATGACGTTTGCTCCCGCAGCGTTCATCCCCTCAATCAGAGCCTTGCGCAATGATTCACTGTGCGTCCGCATATCCCGCCCCACGCACAGACTCTGGGCGTTTACCATACCCCGTTCATAGCCTCGCAGCATCGAGCGTAAAAACTGGGCCGTAGCGTGGCCGATTTTCCATGCCGACTGCTCGTCTAACTGGTCGGGGTATGTTCCGCGGATATCATACGCCTTAAAAATGGAAGGGTCCATAATCCGACTCCAATACACTCCATAAAATTTCCGTGCAAGTCTTTGTTCGTATGGTACGTCCGGTGTCCCAAAATGTCAAGGATGGAAGTCCTGCACGGGATTTTGTTTACTTTCTTGCAGTTTTCACGATCCTCATTTATTATGCTGTGTCTGGGGAAACCCTTTCAGGTGTGAATGAGAAACAAGCTATACTCAGTAGTCAAAAAATAATGAGGACAGACAAAATGGGTAAAGGCGATAAGAAGACCAAGCGAGGCAAAATTTGGCGCGGCAGTTATGGCAAGTGCCGTCGCCCCCACAATGCCAAAAAAGCCTCTTCAGAAAAGAAAATGTCCTGAAAAAGCAAAACCGAGTCCATAACTGACCGCTCCTTTGCGATGGCCTCAAAGGAGAGGATTTCTGTATTTCATACCCCAAAAACATAAAGTCTTTTTCCACATGGCTTTGTGGCAAACTCAGCAAGTCCTCATTTTTTTGTTTGACAAATTAAAACAATTGTTTTACTATTACTTGAAACAGTTGTTTCAAATGCTTGTTTTTGGAGAAAAACGAAAATGCCGCAAAAACAAAAAATCGCGGACGAACACACCGAGTCGGTGCGAAACCGCCTTTTGGACGCGGCGGAGAAGTTGTTCTGCCAGAACGGTTATGACGGCGCTTCCGTTCGCGTCCTGACGGCAGAGGCCAACTGCAATGTCGCGGCGGTTAATTATTACTTCGGCGGAAAGGACAATCTGTGCCAGGAGATGTTCAGACGCCAACTGCAAATAATATCCGACCTGCAGATTGGTAAAATGAACGAGATTTTATCCCGCCCCAACCCCACGCTCGAAGAATTTGTTCGGGAGATGATAACTCCTCCATTACAGGCGGCGTATGAAAAGCAGTTGCGGGGGCAGATTATGCAATTGATGGTGCGCGAGGTATTGAGCAAATCGCCACACGGACAGAAGATTACGGAAAACTTTCACACTCGCATTATGGACCGTACGGTGGAGGCCCTGATGCAATTAGTTGACGGGCTGGACAAGAAGACGGCCCGGCTGATTTTTTCTTCTCTTGATTCGCTGAAACTTCATCCGTTTTTATTTATGGATAAATATCTTTCTATGATTGAGGGCCTTACGTTTGAGGAACTGATAGACCATATTGTTCGATTCGCCTGCGCGGCGATTCGAGGCCTTATCAAAGTTAAAAATTAAAATCCAAAAAGCAAAATTAAGGAATCCGCCGGCGGCGGATGGAGATGCCGGATATGAAGTCTATGAAAACGACGGAGCGACGACGCGATAATACAATCTGGTTTATTTTGGCGATTGCGGCGCTTTTGATAATACTATTGTTCGGCGGCAGGATAATTTGAGGAATAAAATTTTATGTCGGCGATGATTAAAATAAAAATGGCGGTTCAATTTTCGCTCACGGCGAGTCTTATTATGTTATTGTCCGGCTGTATGGTTGGCAGGGATTATATCCCCGTATCCGAAGAAATGCCTTCGGTGTGGAATCAACCTCTGTCGGCCCAGATGAGGAATGAACCGAATCTGCCGGTTCGCTGGTGGGATATTTTCGGCGACGCACAACTAAACCATTTAATCGAACTTGCGGTTGCGAATAACCGAGACGTCAAGGCCGCATTTTCCCGGCTGGAAGCGTCGCGTGCCCTGCGTGATTATACCACAGGTCAGTACTACCCGAGTGTGGACGCCACGGGGTCCTATAGTCGATACCAGTCCAGCAAAGACGGGGTGGCACAGACGCCTGACGAACCTGATGCGATCAATCTTCATTCGGCGGGTTTTGATTTTCTCTGGGAGATTGACCTGTTCGGCAAAATCAAGCGGTCCGTGGAATCATCCGAAGCGTCGTATCAGGCCTCCATCGAGGATTATCGCGACGTGATGGTGACGCTGCTCGCGGAGGTCTGCCGCAATTATATTGATCTTCGCGCTGCGCAGACGCGGGTCGCCTATGCCCAGGACAACATCGAAATCCAGCGAAACACACTCGACTTGACGAAAAGCCGATACGAGTCTGAAATCGCCGGCGAGCTGGATGTTCGCCAAGCCGAATTAAACCTGGCCAACACGCAGGCCGAGATTCCTTCTTTGCGTATTGCCGAGACGGGGTCGCTGAATCGTCTTGCGGTACTGGTCGGCCAGATGCCGGGGACGCTGGAAAAACAGCTCGGCAAAAGCCAGCCGCTGCCTTTCATCAAAGAAAAGATTGCGGTGGGTCTGCCCGCGGACCTGCTTCGTCAGCGTCCGGATATCCGCCGGGCGGAACGGCAGCTTGCGGCCCAGACGGCCCAAATCGGCGTGGCGACTGCGGACCTTTACCCGTCATTGCAATTAACGGGCACATTTGAAATACAGTCCCGGCAACTGGGCGGCCTTGGCAATATTCACAACAAGACTTATTCTTTCGGGCCCGGCTTGCAGTGGCGTCTGTTCGACGCTAACCGAATCAAAAATACAATCAAAATTGAAGAAGCGACCACACGGGAACTGCTGGCCAAATGGGAGAGCGCCGTTCTTTCGGCGGCGGAAGACGTCGAAAACGCGATGGTCTCGTATGCCCAGCAAACCGAACGCAAAGATTCTCTGAATAATTCGGTCAATGCTTCGCTGCGTTCGCTTGAACTGGTTGAAAGCCAGTATAAAAGCGGCCTGACCGACTTTCAAAATGTCCTCGACACCCAGCGAACCCTGTTCACGCAGCAGGATAAGCTGGCCGCAAGTCAGGGAGAAGTCTTGAAAGCCCTGGTACGCATTTACAAGGGCTTTGGAGGCGGCTGGCAGGTGGATACGGTCGCGCGTTCATCCGAAAAGAAAAACCATACAAAGTAAGCGAAACATTGATAGCGGCAACGACCCGGCTATCCCAAAATCAAGTTGAAAGGCAGGTTGTTCGTTATGAGTAAAAAAGCGTTTTATTTCATACTGGTTCTTGTCATCGCGGGGGCGGGCTATTACGGGTACAAGAAATACTACGGCAAAAATCAGCCGCCGCAAGGCCCGGCGGGCGCAAAGGGCGCGAAAGGGATGATGGGAATGATGGGCGGGCCGATGCCGGTGACGGTTCAGGTTCCGCAGGTGCAGGACGTGGAATCGTATTATGAATTTACCGGCAATACCGCCGCGGTCGAACAGGTGGACATTCGAGCCCGTGTGACGGGATTTCTCCAGAAGATTTATTTTACCGACGGCGCCGAGGTTAATAAGGGCGATTTGCTTTTTGCCATCGAGCCGAATTCTTATAATGCCCGCCGTGACCAGGCGACAGCGCAGTTGATGGCCGCCCAGGCCGACATGGAACGGGCGCAATTAGATTACGAGCGGATGGAAAAAGCGATTCAAAACAACGCCGTCAGCAAACAGGACCTGACCACCAAAAAAGCCCAGCGCGACCAGGCCCAGGCCAATGTGATGAGCGCGCAGGCGGATTTGCAAAATGCGGAACTGAACGTCGGCTACACCCAAATCAGCAGTCCCATCGCCGGGCGTGTCAGCAGGCGATTCGTGGACGTCGGCAATCTTGTTGGGGCCGGCGAACAAACTCTGCTTGCGACGGTGGTCCGGATGCAGCCGATGTATGTGTATTTCAATGTGAGCGAAGAACTGCTCCACTCCTATTTTCTTGCTCATCGTCCCGACGATAAGGACGGCCGGCAAAAAATCCAGTTCGGCTTTGCCGGGCGGGATGATTATCCGTGTGAGGGTTTTCTGGATTATATCGACAACAAGGTGGATCCGATGACGGGTACCATTTCCGTGCGGGGCCAGGTGCCGAATGCCGGGAAACAACTGCTGCCGGGGATGTTTGTGCGTGTGCGTGTTCCGGCCGGCGTCAAAAAGGATGCGGTTTTGATTGAAGAACGGGCGGTGAATTCGGACCTTGGCGGCAAGTATGTTTTGACGGTGGACGCCCAGAATATTGTGCGGTATCACCATGTCCAGTTGGGGCGCAAGGTGGGCGACAAGATTGTGGTTGAGTCGGGACTTGACAAGGCGGAGCGATATATTGTCAGCGGCTTTGACTTTGCGCGTCCCGGTAGCCCTGTGACTCCGCAAATGGAAGGCGCCAAAGACCCCACTATAGCCCCCCAGACAAAGACCGGCGGCCCATCGAATCAATAAACATTACGGCACTTATTGCCGCGTAACCGGCAAGGAGATATGGTCTTTATGTTTAGTGAATTTTTTATAAATCGTCCGATTTTCGCCAGCGTTATTTCGATTGTGATTGTGCTGGTGGGGTTGATTACGATACCGCTTTTGCCCGTGGAAAAGACGCCCGATATCACGCCGCCGACGGTGGTGGTGGGAGCAGTCTATCCCGGCGCCAACGCGGAGGTTGTCGCTGAGACGGTGGCCACGCCCATCGAGGAAGCAATCAACGGCGTGGACAATATGCTGTATCTATCATCCAGCTGCAGCGACAACGGACAAATGCAGGTGACGGTGACGTTCGAGGTGGGGACGGATATCGACATGGCGACGGTGCTGGTGCAGAACCGCGTTGTCACGGTCGAGGCCAAGCTGCCTGAAGAGGTCAAGCGTCTGGGTGTGACGACACAGAAGCAGTCGTCCAATATCACGCTGGTCGCCAGCCTGGTGTCGCCGGACGGTCGCTATGACGAAATTTATATGAGTAATTACATCAATCTGCAAATGAAAGATGTCCTGCTTCGCGTCCCCGGCGTGGGCGGCATTATGGTTTTAGGTTCCAAGGATTTTGCGATGCGGCTGTGGCTGGACCCGGATAAACTCAAGGCCCGAAGCCTGACTACGGATGATGTACTTGCCGCGGTTCGCGAACAAAATATTCAGGTTGCCGCCGGTCAGATTGGTTCGATGCCAAGCTCCCGGGATCAGAAATTTCAATACACGGTCAAAACGCTGGGGCGGTTAAGCAGTCCGCAGGAATTTGAAAATATCATTCTCAAAGCCGCCCCGAACGGTCAAGTTCTCCGGCTCAAAGACGTCGCCCGGGTCGAACTGGGCGCCGAAGCCTATTACTGGTCTGTCAGGCTCAACGGCAAGCCTTCCGTGGCGATGGGTATTTTCCAGACGCCGGGCTCCAATGTGCTGGCGGTGGCTGAGGGTGTCGCAAAAACGCTGGAAGAATTGTCCAAAACATTCCCCGAAGGGCTGGAGTATCACATACCCTACAACCCCACCACCTTCATCAGTGAATCCATCCGTGAAGTACTCATTACGCTGATATTTACTGTATTCCTGGTGATTTTTTCGGTTTATATTTTTCTGGAGGACTGGCGTGCCACGCTTATTCCTTCCATTACGATTCCCGTCTCGCTCATCGGCACCTTTGCGGTGATGCTGGCTTTGGGGATGTCGATAAACACTCTGACGATGTTTGGTCTTGTGCTGGTGATTGGGATTGTTGTGGATGACGCGATTATCGTCGTCGAAAACGTCAGCCGAATCATCGACGAAGAAAAGCTGTCTGCCAAAGACGCCTCCGTCAAGGCGATGAGACAGATTACGGGGCCTGTCATTGCCACCACCCTCGTGCTGCTGGCCGTTTTTGTGCCGACGGTGATTATGGGCGGCATCACCGGCAGACTCTATCAGCAGTTCGGCGTGACCATTTCCGTGGCGGTGGTATTCTCGGCGATTAACGCCCTGACGATGAGTCCGGCTTTATGTGCGCTGCTGCTTCGGCCCCGCAGTGAGAAAGGAAACCGCTTAGCTAAACTTTTTGACCGGTTTATGAAAGGCTCAACTAATCGTTATGTTCAGGTGGTACGTTCCGTCATCCGGAAAAGTGTGTTCGCAATGCTGATATTTGCGGCGATGACCGCCGCATCTTTGCTGGGTCTGAAATCTCTGCACACCGGTTTTATTCCGGATGAGGATGAAGGCTCGTTTTTTGTCAATGTCCGTCTTCCCGACGGCGCCACGCTGGAAAGAACCCGTCAGGCGCTTAGCGAGGTGGGGCAGGTTCTCGAAAGCACGCCGGGCGTCAAGGATTATGTGTCTGTAGCCGGGTTTTCGATGCTCGATGGAGCCATCGTTTCCAACGGCGGTATCTGTTTTGTGAATCTTCAGCCGTGGTCGCAGCGGCAAGACCCGTCTTTGCATGTTTCGAAAATTCTGCAAGGGACGCAGATGCGGCTGTTCGGCATAACCGACGCATTTTGTCTGGCGTTTGGTCCGCCGGCCATTCATGGTCTGGGGCATACGGGCGGTTTCGAGCTTCGGCTTCAGGACCGCGGCGGCGCCGGTCTTCAATCTCTGGAAAGCGCCGCCAACACGCTTCTTGCCCAAGCCAATTCAAGCCTGGTACTGACCCGGTTGAATAGTACCTTCCGGGCGAACATCCCCCAGCTATATGTGGATGTTGACCGGGTCAAAGCCAAAAGTATGGGCGTGCCTTTGAGCACGATTTTCGATACGCTTCAGACGTACCTGGGCAGTTCGTATGTCAATGATTTCAATCTTTTCGGGCGGACATTCAAGGTTGTGGCCCAGGCGGACAAGAACTTTCGAGCCACGGCGGACAACATCGGCCGGCTTGAGGTCCGAAATACGCAGGGCCAGATGCTGCCTCTTCGGACCCTGCTGACGGTTCGGGATATTGTCGGTCCGCAGCTGGTGACGCACTATAATCTGTATCCATCGACGACGATCACAGGTTCGGCCAATCCGGGTTTCAGTTCGGGTCAGGCCATTGCGGAAATGGAAAAGCTCTGTAAAGAAACGCTTCCCGCCAACATCGGCTATGAATGGTCGGGGATGAGTTATCAGGAAATCCGCGCCGGCAACCAGGCGCCGAAGATATTTATGATCGCCGCGCTGTTTGCGTTTTTGTTTCTGGCGGCCCAGTATGAAAGCTGGATGATTCCGGTGGCGATTGTATTTGCCGTGCCGCTGGCGCTGCTGGGCGCGGTGTTCTTCACCTGGGCCAGGGCTTATGACAATAATATTTATACGCAGATTGGCATTGTGCTGCTGATTGGTCTGGCGACGAAGACCGCTATTCTGCTGGTTGAATTTGCCAAGAGTCATCACGAAGAAGGTCACGGCATCGAAGAATCGGCTATCGTGGCGGCACGGCTGCGATTCCGCCCGATTTTAATGACGGCCTTATCGACTCTCATTGGAACCGTTCCTCTGGTTATCGCCACCGGCGCCGGTGCGGTTGCGCGGCGAGCCCTCGGCACCGCGGTTTTCGGCGGAATGCTCATGGCGACCATCCTCGGCGTACTGATGGTTCCTGTTTTCTATGTCGTCGTGCAAAAAGTGACCGAAAAAGTTTTCAAAAGAAAGTCTTAATCCCCAAGAATAATTTCAGCGGTCTATAGTGCCGCCGTCGCTATTGAAGTAATGGCGAGACCATCGGGAGTTTGTTCCCTGGGCCACGATTCAGAATACAATTGCCGCGTAGCCGACGGATTCACTGCTGGGTTGATGAAAACGGGCTTTCATCACCTCGGCGCTGTTGGTATGGCCCAGTAGAACCCCTTTTTTGCACCCGGCTGTTTGAGCCGCGGCCACGACCGCCGCTGCTGCCGCAGGCCCGCAGGCGTTTTCATTTCGCAGGGACGACTCGACCAGATGCTCGGCATCCATTCGCAAGGCTCTTTCAATAAATTCCATATCGTTGACCTGATGCGCCCAGGTGATTCCCGTCTGGCCCGTTCCCTGCGGACAGAAACCATAGCGCGGGCCGTAATGTGTTAAATCGGTCGAGGCAATGCAGAGGGCATTTACGCCGGAATCTTTCAGCAAAGCGCCGACTTTTTGTCCAAACAGACATTCATATTGCTCCGGCCCCGGCGGCATAATGATTGCGACTAATTTGGCGTTGGGGAAAAGATGCTGAATAAACGGAACCTGCACTTCGATGCTGTGTTCGTAGCGGTGCGCCCCGGCATCGGGTTTGGCGCCCCGTTGAATCAATTCCTGCGTAAGAGCCTCGTCGATTTGAATTTGTCCCAGCGGCGTCTCCCACGCGCCGCCTGGATAAATCACCGGACAGGTATCATAACAGCGGTGGGCGGCGCCAAAGACAATGAAGGTATCGACGTCTTTGTTGACTTGTTTGGCGGCGGCAAAAACCATCGCTGCTGTGCCGCCTGAAAATAACCAGCCTGCGTGCGGCACGATGCCGGCGGTAATTTTGGCCGGCAGCTCCGTCTTTATCGCGCCCTTTGGCAGACACTCCGCGATTTCACCCAGGCATTCCTGTCGGGTTGCACCGTAAAATTGTCCTGCCACGGCGGGCTTTCGAATCGTCATAATATTTAACCTTGAAAGGATTATCAAAAACGGCTATATTTTATGGGTGGCATTGCTTCCCGGCCGCAGGCCGGAAGCGATGGATTGCTTCTGATACGACCACGGCTTTCCTGCCTTCGGCAGGGAAAACCGTGCCACCCATTACGTGGTATTGTACTAACGAAGACGAGGAAAGACAATGACAAGCCGAAAATCTCTCGTAGCGGTTCTGATGGGTTCCGACAGCGACCTTCCCGTGATGCAGAATTGTGTGGATCAGTTGAAATACTTTGGCATTGACCCGGTGGTGCGAATCTTGTCGGCCCACCGCACGCCGGCCCAGGCGGTTGAGTTTGCCGAAAAAGCCAGAGACAACGGCGTTAAAATTATCATTGCCGCAGCAGGAATGGCCGCTCATCTGGCCGGCGTCATCGCCGCCCATACGACACTGCCGATTATCGGTGTTCCCTTACAGGCCTCCGAAGGACCAGACGGACTGGATGCGCTGCTCAGTACCGTGCAGATGCCTCCGGGGATGCCCGTCGGCACGATGGCTATCGGCAAGGCCGGCGCCAAAAACGCCGCCGTGTATGCGGTGCAGATCCTGGCATTAAACGACAAACAATTAGCCGACAAACTGGCAAAATTCCGCGCCGAACAGACCCAAAAAGTCCTCCAGAAAGACGCCGAACTGAATAAATAAGACGGAAATGAAAAATACCAGCCCCGGATGTGAAAAAGTCGTCAATCGCAGGAATAAAATAGACCTCTTAACGGCGTGTTTTCAATGACAGTTACGGCGCAATCTTAAAGCCGGGTACGGAGATATAAAAGAACATCCGAAAGACAATCAGCAATGCCAGAATAAAAAGTAATAAGCATAACACCTTAAGTCTGGTACTCATTTTTAATCTTCCAAGCCTAATTAACAGACGTTATCTGCCGTACAGATCAATTCGTTTGGGTCTGCGAACAAAATAGTAAATCAACGCTCCAATCCAGTGCGCCAGAACAATAATCAGAATCCATATCAATCGCTCGTTTCCTTCGACGGGTTCGCGGGTCGCACAATCAATAATCATCCAGACCCAGAATGCCGCTGCCGTCGCACCGAACAGAAATATCATATACAGAAATAACGGATACATTGTTAGTCCCTATTTTAGAATTTTATTCTTTCCGTGTTTTAGGGATTTAGCTGGAGGGCGCGGCGGTGCCCGCCTGTTCCTGTTTCGCTTCAGGCATATTCTGTGCCGTCGCCGTCAACACCAGAAAAACCACACGGTTTTCGTTTTGTGTCGCGCCGACGATAGCGGGTTTTCCCGATGTTAGCGAAAGCCGGCCTCGCCATTGGTAGCTATAGTTGTTCGGGAGAGTGCCGTCATTCGGGTCATAGTGCATAAGATCGGGTGTCACGCCATGTTCTCCGTAATCATATTCAACAACAATGGATTTGTCAGGCTGGATAATAGCCCGCGTTCCTAAGTGTTTATTAAAATCATAAGGCGAGAACTGAACACTGACACTCGTCACAGGCTTATTGTCAACTATTGTCACACTTTTATTGGTTCGCTTGTAGTAGATTGTTCTTCCCTCCTCAGACGACCCTTCTTCATTCTGCCGCACGGATACCTTTACGCCGGAGATGACTTTGGCGGACTTGTCTTTTTGCAGACACGCCGCCAGTTTGGCGATGGTAATGCCATCCGGTCCCTGGCTGATAGGGTTGACGCCGACTTCCTGAAGTCCTGCCGTATTAACCTCCACCACAAACGCCTCCACCAGAACCTGAGCATTGGCATACGGGTCCGGCGGTGGCGCCGCCTTTTCCTCGGCCCAAAGCGAATTAACACAGAAAGCACTGATAAAAATACAAGCACAAAAAAATCTGGTTTTGCAGATAGCTGCTTTCATAATACATCTCCTTTGTCTATTGTTGGGCGATTTGATAATGTTCAATCTGAACCACGTCGTCCGTCAGTTCAATCGGCTTCATCTCCGCTAACTCTTTTTCTCTTTGTTTTAACCACTCCGGCAGTTCTTTTAGTTGGTTTTCCTTGGCAGGAATATCTTTTTCCAAAGACTCCGCCCGGTTTTTGTTAAACAGAAATTGTTCGATGGCATTCAGCAAATCCATAGTAGCCTGTTTTTTTGCCTTGAATCCCTCCAATTCGGCATTGGCGGCAATCAGATGCGGCGTCAATGGATCCGAAGTATGCTCATTGATTCCTTTTTGTTTTAGAACGTCATATTTCTTCTCGGCGCCGGCAATCTCACAGTTGACCATCAGAGCCGCCTTTTTCAATTCCAGAATAAACCCCTGCAGTTCAGCATCAGACATCACGGCCCAATCCGCGTTTTTGCCGGCTTCAATCTTTTTGTCTAATTGTTGCTTTTCTTCTTTGGCCGACTTGATCTCGTCGGGGAATTTTTCAATCTGCGACTTCATGCGGGCAATGGAATCCTGAACCTGTGTGAGGTTGGAATTTCGACGCTCTTGAATCAGCCGCAGCATATTGGCCGCCATTATTTTTGCGTCCTCTTCCGTCGCGGCCCGAAGTGTAATCGTATAAGTATTGTCTTCATTCTTTTCGTTGCCGACAAAGCCATAGGACCTACTCCCCGGGAAATTATTGGTTTTCTCCGAAATGTTTTCAAAAATCTTCCTGCCGTCAGGTGAATTTTGCACCCAGAGTTCCCGCTGTTCCTGTTTAAACCGCAGAAAGACTTTATACGGCGCTGGCGTATTTTGCCGCACATCACGCGACACCACGCCGACCGGGATGGTTAGTTCCTTCACTTCAAAGTTCAGGTTTGGGTCCACCGGCGGTGGCGCCGCCTTTTCCTCACCCAAAACAGGCCCGACACAGAAAATGCAGACAAAAATACAAGCCCAAAAAACTCCGGTTTTACCAATACGTGCAGGCATAACCTCTCCTTTCAAATTAAGGCTTTATCCTTGTAATAGGACACAGAATACAGACTTTTGTTTCAGAAAAAACAAAAAAAACGGCGGGGAGTCATGCCCCGCTGTTTTTCAATATCAGTTGTTCGTTCCCGATTTTACTGTACGTTCAGCACCGAATTGAACTCGCCGAAGGGATTCATTTCCGTCATTTCGTTATACGGGTCCTGTTGCCACTGGCCGTCAACGACCAGCCGATAGCGGTAGCTACCCTTGTTCAGCGGCAGTTTGATTTGCCAGTTGCCGTTGTCGCCGACCTTTTCCAGCGGCGCCGCTTCGGGTTTCCAGCCGTTGAAATCGCCGGCAATCTGGACGATCTGCGCCCGCGGATACAGGGCGGAAAAAACCACCATCCCTTCGTGCTGGCGGACGCCGTAGAATTCGGCCAGTTTCTGCTCGAGCGTCGCTTTGGTTTTGTCCGGTTCCACGGAGGTCTGCGGCTGCTGAATCGACGACAAAAGCTCATCGGCGCTGGCGCTGATGGCTTTAAGACGGTCCTGCAGGGTATTGACCAGCTCGGCCTTGTGCATCCGCGTATCGGTGCCGATCAATTCGTCGGCCAAAGCCAAAAAGTCCTTGAAGCCCTTGCTGGACGAATCGTATTCGCTGATAGGCTGACCCAGACTGGCAGCCTCTTTCAATTTAGTGTTGAAATTGATGACCGTCTTGAACATCCGCTCGGCAAAATGCTTGCGAAGTTCGCCTAAAATTTCGCGAGCCATTTTCGTGCGGATGTCGTACATACTGGCCAAAACCATTACGTTGACCCGTTCCGGACACTGCTGGGACAGGGCGTTGAGCGTTTCGAGTTGTTTGCTCAAGCCGTGCAGCGAGAAATACCCCATTTCCACCGGTACAATCACATCGGTCGCCGCGCGAAGGGAGTTGAATGTCGGCAGTCCCACCGACGGCGGACAGTCGATAATCACGTAGTCAAACTCATTGCGAACCGGCGTCAGAACATCCCGCAGGCAGTTTTCCCTGTCGGCAAGGCCGGTTGTCTGCGCCTCAAACGTGGCCATATCGATCGTCGAAGGAGCCAGCTCGAACCGGTCGGAAATCTTCCACAGAATTTCGGTAATCCGCAGCGGCTCGCCGCGAGCCTGTCCGATGAGAACGTCAAACATACTATGTTCAATCTGTTCTTCCGGCACGGCCAGGCCCACAGCACAATGCGATTGCGGATCCATATCGACCAGCAGCGTGCGGTATCCGCGATTGGCTATCGCGCTGGCCAGATTGATGGAAATGGTTGTTTTCCCGACCCCGCCTTTTTGATTAATGACTGCTATGGTTCTCATGGGCTTCTCCCTCGGCCTTACTTTTCATCCCTGAAACAGTGTTATTTTATACGCGGATATATCCTTTTCAATAGGGCACACATTTTTTTTTGCGTCTCCATCGAATTTTTCCCGTTTTTCAGTACTATTACACCTTATTACATCCTACTTATCGACAAAAATTTAATAGTTTCTTCAATTTTTATCGGACAAATCGTCAAAAGGCGACATTTCGGGTCTTTACTGCGATTTTCATGAAAAATTAGCCTTTTTCAGCCCTTCCAGTCGATATACAATACAGGTTTTGAATACCGGACAATGATCCGCATTGTGGAACGACTCGCACTAAAGGCAGCGGCGAAAATACCGGCCTTGCGCGGACTCATTGACAGGAGAAACAACAATGACGGAAGAACAGATTATTCAGTGGATGCGGCAAAAGGTAAAACGCGACGGCTTTATCAATGCCACGACATTAGCCGAGAGTTTTCTGTCGGCTCATCATATAACCGACGCCCTCGACCCGGTGTTTTCGAAGACGCTCGACGCCGGCTTTAAGGTCGCCGAGGAAATCCGCGACCGCAAACTTCATGCCATGGCCTGCTGAGGCTTGATTGTTCAGTTAGCCAACGGCTTATTTTACTCGGCTGAGTATTTTGTCTTGTGAAGACAAAATCTCCTTAATTCGATTATGGTAGCCGTCTAATGAACGGCCGGCCAGTTTCAGACCGTTAATAAATATCGTTGGCGTACCGCCAACATTACATTTGGCTGCTCTCTTCGGTTCACTCCTCTTCGGTTCACTCAGCCGATTTTTTGGCCAATTCCACAAGTTTGTCATCCTTATATTCAAATTCTTTACTCGCGACCTTGTCAATGAACCTATCGTCGTTCTTCAAGCCAAGATTTCTGTAGCCAAACGTTTCTTCGGAGATAGACACATTCAATATAGATTTTATAAACGTGATCTGAGAATCAAACGTTAAATTTTGATCAGAAGGTCTAAATATTCTAAAGTGGACCGTTTTAGGGACATACACGTTGCTGATTTTCTCATATGTGATATCCAAAGTTTGCAGTGTTTTGCCGGTTTTATCCGTTACTTCGCGACGGACAAGATTAAGATTTACTGAACTGTCCAAAGTCATGATTGCGTTTATAAATAAATCTTCATCATTCGTACAGGCCGAGCTGGCATAAAACCTGCTTTTAATATAAGTTAAGGTGTGGTCTCCTTTTTCCTCTGTCGAGATATCAATCTGGGGAAACTTTCCTTCAGGGATGTCACTGGGTGGACTAACGATCAAATCGCGCAACGTAAAAAGTAGTTCCCAAATTGTTTTATTCCCGGAAAAAAAGTACTTCCGCGGATCTCTTACATGTCCCCATTGTTCTCCCTTAACTTTCTCTAACGGCAATCGAAATGCATTCCTGCCCACCCATTTGCCATTTTTTACTGTCTTTCGGTCATAGCTATAGCTATGGTCCGGTTGACAACTCAAGTATTCGTCGGAAGTTACTATCGATATTACCGGAGAATATCTTTCTTTCACGTCAATGTCTCGATTTAAGTCCACAGATGTGTACTTAACTACAGGCATAAGCTTTGTATACAATTTATTATTCTGAATATCGGTCGCAAACTTCACCGTTGCAGATACACTCCTGCGAATATTGTCGGAGTGCACAGCAGGATCCTTTGCGTCAATTTTGAGAAGTCGACACTCTTCACCAATGAAATAATTATTTTCTTCAATGTTCATCTCGCCTTGCCATGTTCTAATATTACCGTAGTTTTGTTTTGTCAGGACGGCAGCGGTATCCAGAAACTCCGCATATTCTGATGTCGGCATTGGCAGTATTGAGCCATTATCTCCGTAGCCTTCGCCATGAAGAATCAATAGTGAAAATAACGCCATAAGGATTGTGCCAGTTATTGTTATCCTTTTAAACTTCACAAAAGTCTTCATCGTTATCTCCTTTTATTTTTAATTTACAATTAATCAAGATTGCAAATTGTACTTCGTTTATTTACAGGATGCCAAATGCCAACCCCTTCACAATTTTGGCAATATGGCCAGAAAGCAACAGTACAATATCCTTCCGGAAACCTTGGATCAAAGGTGGCGCAGACTTCAGTTATGTGATATCCTGTAGCCATACAATTTCTCCATTCATTGCACAAAACTTCCCCTAGGTCAATAATACATCCAGGCCCACCCGGCTCAGCAATATACACAGAGCTTTTATGATTTATTTGCTTTTTGCTCTCACAAGTGGCCCAAACTGGGTCGCACCCACAGTTTTCATCCAGCCTGCAAGCAGGGTCTTCCGTATCCATCCAACAGCATCCGGTTTCTTTGGGGCAGCATTTGCCATCGCAACAAGTTTCATTTGGGTCATTGCAGCAGGCCTCTCCCTGTGTTCCTTTGCAACAGCTTTGGCTATTATTACAGGTTTTTCCGGTTCCATGATTACAGCAGTGTTTCGTTTCATCATCAAAACAGGCCTTGCTGTCACAGCAGCCGTCGCCATTATTGCAGAGTACCCCGGGGCCGCAGCAATATTTCGTCGCGTTATTAAAACAACTCCCATAACAGCAGTCATTAACGCAGCAGGAGTTATTACAGCAAGTCGTGTTCTGTTGGTTATTACAAAATACATTGCAAGCTGGCCAAGGACCCCAGCATGGCGGACACGGAGGCGGAGGGCACGCCTGAACGGCTCCGGCTAAACAGAAAACGAATTCAACCAACAATATTTTCCGTATTATCCATTTTGTCCTCATTGCCCACACTCCTTTAATCTGGCCAGTATTTGGCTAATATCCGCAAATTGTCCACTGCCGGCATGTACGTAATCCAAAAACCAGTTGAAATATACGCATGCCGCCACCGGCTTGCCCCGCGCCAGATTGATCTCTCCCAGCCGTATCGCCGCATACGCCACATCACGACTATCCGGATACGAATCAAACAGAGTCTGAAACTCCCTTTCAATAATCGGGTCTGCCTCTGCCGCATCCACGATGCCGTCTCGCTTTAGTTTTTCATAACAATCCGCAATCAACCAGTGCGTCGAGCCGGCATAAATAAATCCTGGATCCGCCTCAATGGCAACATAAAATGCATCCGCTGCTTTCTCAAAGTCACCAAGTTCCCGGTAACACAGCCCTGTCGTATAGTATGCAATACATTTTTGGGGGGCAGCCGATTTCAAGTCAAGACTTGTCTGGAGAATGGCTATCGCCTTTTCGCATGCAGCCTTTGCGGCGGCGGCGTTTCCTTCGCCGGAAGCCTTTTGTGCCTTATTATAATAGTCTTCGCCAATCCAAAATACCGCCTCATCCGCTCCGGGCAGGCTGTTGGCGTCGGCGATAATCGCGTCCACTTCCGCCTTCACATCCTCGTCTTTACCCTGCGTAACCCAGATTTGCGCCCGGCCTGCGCGGGCCCTCGCCTCGGCCTTTGTGCCTTTGGCAATACCCATCGCATACTCATACAGCCCCATCGCCTTATCCAACTGCCCGCTTTCCCGAAACGCCGCGGCCACTTCCACTACCGCCATCGCCCCGGCCTCGTTCATCGGGTAATCCTTGATCAACGTATTGGTCAGCTTTGCCGCCTCGTCTAACTGGCCCGCCTTGATCCGGGCGACCGCCAGCGTCTTGATCGACTCCATCGTCGGCCCGGCCTGACCGGCATTCAACCCCTCGGCCAGCGTTAGCGCCTCGTCCATCTGACCCCGTCCCTGCAACCGCTTAACAATCCACTGGGCTTTCGGCGCAAACCCCGCATGCTCCCCATCAGGAGACATGTATTCCGGCTTGCCCGCGTATTTAGCGGTATATTCCTCAGCCCGTTGGGCCGCCTCCTTCTTTCTGCCCAGATCCAGCAGATTCAAAATCAATCCCCCGTACGCCTCATGCGTCTCCGGATGCTCCGGATATTTCTGGATGATGGCCTGATACGCCCTGGCCGCTTCTTCTTTATAGCCCGAATTACTCATCTGCCGGGCAATCTCGTTGATACTTTGTACGTTGTTGGGATCGTCAATATCCCGCTGGACGGCAATTCGGGCCAATGCCATCGCTTTGTCGTATTCTTTGAGCTGGACATATCCTTTAACCAGTCGGCAGCGAAATCTACACTGCAGATCAAAGACGCCCCAGGCTTTCAGCGCCTCAGAATAAATCCGGACGGCGGCGGGCAGAGTTTTGTCGGTATCGAGCAGACTAAAAAATAATTTCAATGACTCTGCGTTTTTGCTGTCGGCAAGACATTTGGCAAGCACCTCGGTAATCAGGACATCAGCCTTGTCGTTCTGGCCGGTTTCGATATAGGCACGGACAAGACTGCCTTTGAGCCTGTATTCGTATTCGCCTTTGTCTTTGAGAATCTTTATCGCCTCAGTGTAAAGGGGTATCACGGCGGCATAATCTTTCTTTTCCTCATACGCCGAGGCAATGATCTTGACCGCGCGGGGCATACTCGAAAGACTGCCGTATTGCCGATACAGCGACTGCATCGACAATTGAATATCTGTTGCTTGTTGGGTATATATCTCATGGGCGAGCAAATGCGCCTGCGCCTCCAGCGCGGCATTGGTACCCGGAGAAGATGAAAGAATCGCTCTGCATTTCTCAACCGAGATGGTTTTGGGGTTATATTTCGTGGACAGTTTCAAAAACTCTGCCTTTTCGGATTCTGTAACCGTCAAGCCCGCAGCATCAAGAGGATCCGCTTGAACTTCAGCGAATAAGGGTACGGAAATGACAAAAAGACAGATTGCGCAGATACATAGTGAATACACACCACGTTTTAACATGACGTTCTCCTTGTCTCATTCTTACCAATTCTTCTGCTTGCCTTAAAAACCCGACCCACGGAGATACTACAGGACTTGGAGGTTTGACAAGGTTGCTACTTCTTACGCCCAATTCTCCATTTCAGGATTGTATTCTACCCCCCCC
>Ga0315277_10003769_pt1 | contig 20482 bp, 16 predicted proteins | sample YL17G05_15_MG_FD_203695 | JGI IMG/M metagenome (GOLD analysis project Ga0315277, IMG submission 203695) | Sediment microbial communities from Yellowstone Lake, YNP, Wyoming, USA - YL17G05_15 | ecosystem: Environmental > Aquatic > Freshwater > Lake > Sediment | place: USA: Wyoming | collected... | reverse complement strand
TCTTGTCGGGGAGAAATCGGTTTGATATCGATCACTGGCGTGCCATGCACGGCGTCCAATCCACGCACCCGAAGGATATTCTTTTTCCTCCATATCAATTTAACCAAAGTCAGGCCAACCGGGTTTGGCCGATACTGGGTACGGGTGGCGAAGATTCCAACCAACGGGAGGTCTTCCCGTGATTTGGGATGTATTTTTTTTAAATTTCTCCGGCCCTTTTGGACCCGGCTCAGCCAGAAAAGGACCAGCAGGTGAGAGTAATCCTCTACCCCTTCCAAAGCCTCTTCAAGCTTTGGGTCGAGGATTACATCCGACACCACAGACTCCCATCCTTCCCTTTTCATTTTTCGCACGGAGTTTCGGACCTTTCCGATAATCCTTAGACTGATCTTTTTCAAGGACCCTCCACCTCATAATTCTTGGTTCGGGTTACTTTTCAGCGCCCGCTGTTTATCTCCCAAGAAAGATAATTTAACTGAGTTGATTTTATTATATTTTTGAAATAGCAAAGAGGAAAAAGGTTCATGCCTGGCTTAGAGCGCCTATATACCACGTTTGATTCTTCCGATTCAAGGCGAAAGAAGGATCCCCCATTCTTCTGAGGCTTTCACTCCCTTTATCGGACATTTTTTTAACAGATGTTGAAATTTTTCCAATTATATTAAAAAAATTGTGCTTTTTTTACCTCATTGTTCGTCTTTGAACCCACAAAAAAAACTGCCTGGGCCGCTCCTTCTCGGAACCCAGGCAGTCTTACCCCTCCGTTAATTGAAAACTTTTTTGTTACCTCAATTCATGCTAATTTTACCTTTCAGAGCAGCCGGAAAGTTGATTTCCTTCCCCTTCGGTCCTCCCTTCAGCTCCTTGGACCTGGAATTGAGATATTTCTTTACTAAATGCATAACTTCCTCTTCTTCTTCAGGAATCTGAAGGTCAGCATCCTGACTCAGCCGGTGAAGAAGGATAACAGGATCAAGGATTTCCCCACAGATAACACAGTGCCATCCGAAGAATACATTATTAACATCGTAAAACTTTTCGAAAATCATTCTTCCGCCGCACCGCTGACAATGCATACCGCCTTTCTTTTTATTCCTAGTAGCCATCATGGTTACCTTTATTCTCCCTTCGATATTTTTCCTTATTGAGATGCAATTTTTTTGCCAAAGATTCCCCCATTTTGAAAAAAAATATCCTTTGAAGAGATTAGTGAATTTTCCTCAGAGAATTTATGGGTGATTCGACCAATGATTTCAGGTCAGAACATCCTGAAAAATTTCATCCTTTCCGTAAATATTCCTTAAAGTTTTTCTGAATCGCGACGATTGCATTTGTGAGTTGTGGATTCATCACGTGCACATGTATGTGCAGGAAATATGAAATCTATTGCGAGGAGATAAAAATGGCGCAAAAGGGTTCGGTCTTAATCGTCGATGATGAAGTCGGTCCCCGGGAATCTTTGCGTTTGATTCTCAAACCCATCTACGAAATCCACACAGCCGCAGATGGAGATGAAGCGCTCAGGTGCGTCCAGGACAAAGATATCGACGTTGTGACCCTTGACCTGAAAATGCCCGGGATGTCAGGGTTTGAAGTCCTACGGGGGATCAAGAAATTGAAGGCTGATATTGAAATTATCATCGTAACGGGATATGGGACTTTGAAAAACGCTCAGGAAGCCATCCACCATGGGGCTGGAGACTTTATCTCTAAACCCTTTAACATCCCCGATATTATTTCTATCGTTAATAAATCATTCATGCGGCGGCGATATAATCTGCAAATCAATAGCTTGGTCCAAAAAATAAAGGGCCTTAAAGATCTGGAGGAGGAAAAACAGGAAGGCTTACAGGAAGATTTTCCGTTGCCTTCTGGCGAAAATATCAACCCCTCCCGCGGAGCATCTGAGCATTAAATTAGTCAATATTTCGCCCAACACCGTCACGAAATTGAACAATTACCTTGCTTAGTTTGGACAAAAAAGGACGAGGGATCTTCTTTTTTTTGCCTTTTTTAGAAATATATATACAAATATCATGCATTTATGAAAGTAGCCGGTTTGGGCATCTCCGAGGCATGGAACTTGCTGAAATTTCAAACTATTCAATGGGCAAGGAATAGGAATTTCATCTTGGAGTGAGATATGGAAAATCAAGGCTCCATACTGGTTGTGGATGATGAAGTTGGCCCCCGCGAATCTCTCCGCATGATTCTCAAACCCACCTACGATGTCCATACGGCCACAAATGGGCAGGAAGCGCTCCAATTCATCAGCAGAGAAAAAATTGATCTTGTCACCCTGGACCTGAAAATGCCCGGGATTTCGGGGATTGATGTGCTTAAGGAAATCAAAAAGCTTCATGCCGACATCGAGGTCGTCATTGTTACCGGGTACGGGACCCTTACCAATGCCGTAGAAGCCATCCGGTACGGGGCCGTGGATTTCATTTCGAAGCCCTTTAACGTCGCCGAAATTATTTCCATCGTCAGTAAATCTGTGGAACGGCGGAATTTTAACCTAAAAATAAAGGATCTCATCCATAAGATTAAAGGCCTACGCGTTTCAGGTGGGAACGGACAGCAGGAGGCCTTAGCCAATTTAGGGGCCAGCATGGACTGGGTCCCGGAGTTGGAACTCGGGAGGGAATTGAAGGAATCCCTTCTGGATTTGGAAAACTTTCGCATGCAGAAAGTTTCGGTGAATTACTTAGATTTTCTGAAGGTTCTCATTTACATCCTGGAAAGCAAAGAGCCCTACACCTCCGGTCATTCGGAGCGAGTGTCCCTGTATTCAGGAATCATCGCCCAGGACCTTCTTCTCACTCCCCAGGAAATGGAGGACCTCCAGATTGCCACTCTCCTCCACGACATCGGCAAGATCGGTCTGAGCAATCGCCTCCTCAGAAAGAATGGCCTCACCCAGGAGGATGGTCTGGACATCCGGCAGCATCCGGTCAAGGGTGTGCATTTAATCGAGCCGTTGGCTTTCTCCCCTTCCATCACTTCGGCCATACGTCACCACCATGAGTGGTGGAACGGAAGTGGCTACCCGGATGGCCTTTCAGGCGAGGAGATTCCACTGCTGGCCCGCATTATCTCGCTGGCCGATTCCTATGACGCCATGGCCTCGGATCGTCCTTACCGGCAGGGATTTTCTCTCAAAAAGGTGGAGGGTGAAATCGCCAAGAATGCTGGAATCCAATTTGACCCCAAGATCGTTTCCTTGTTCTCCAGGCATTTCGATAACGGGGGTATTCTTCCGCTGATCCACCAGGGACCCAGCGTGAACTGAAAAGCGCGCCTGAAAACAGGAGAAGAAATATGATCCAAAAATTGATGCGCTGCACGAAGTGTGATCAAGTGATTCCTCATCCGGGAGGCTTTGGAGATTTCGAGAAATCTTCTCTTCTTCCGGGAGTGGAGTGGTCGACCGCGGACCTCGAAAGGCAGAAAGAATTCTTCCGTTGCCATGCGGCCCATCCCGTCGAAGAGCTTCGCGTGAACACGGATACGCTTATCAGCGATAAGCCCTCCTACGAATCGGTGAAGATCAGTTATTTCGAGGCCAGCAACGGGCAGCAAAGTTTTTTGATCAGGCGCACGAAGCCGGCTCTGGATCAACCGGCCATCTACCAGCTCATTCCTGGAAAGTTACTGGTTTCCAATGTCTCCTTTGACATTCAGGAGGAAGCCTTGCGCAAGCAGATGGCGGCGCGAAATGGCTCTGCCCCTTTAACGGAGGAAAAGATCCAAAAGTTCATACGGGCCTTCCAAGACGAGGTGGAAACCATTGGGCCGGAGAAGTTGGCCGAAGAGGTTGAAGTGGCCGAGGAAGGAGAAACCCCTCTCCTTTCCTACGGAATTTTCAAGGAAGCCCGCTGGGAAAATGTACTTCGCCGATGCGCCAAGGACTTCGAAAAGGCCGACCTTAATAAAGTCAGGAAATTCATAGACGAGAACAGCCAACCCGATGATGTCCTCTCTTTGTTGGTCAAACGGCAGGTCTCCATCTTTTTCCCGTGCAGCGGCGAATAAGATAACTTCCTCTGAGCGACCTTTTTCTCGATCGCTGCCCTGACTTTGTCCTACCTACGGGCCGGAAGCCGCAAAAAGTCTCGCGCTTTCTTGACATTCCCCCCGAATCTCTTCTATGATATTCTAAATCATTAAAGATTAGAAGTGAAGGAGGGAAGGGAATAAAATTCCCTTATGGGGAAAAGTTGGGAAATTTTTTCTCAGATGCCCAAACCCCCGGGATAGAGAATTGCGGACTTCTGAATCCATACCCCGAAAGAAAACCCGCCAGGTATTCGTCGGCCCCGTCCCCGTGGGAGGTGGAACGCCGATCGTCGTCCAATCGATGACCAAGACGGACACGCGGAATGCTTCGGCAACCGTCGCCCAAATTCTTCTTTTGCAGAAGGCGGGGTGCGAAATCGTACGGGTTGCCGTTCCAGACCGGGAAGCGGCGCAAAAACTGGGGGAAATTAAAAAAAGGATTGACATCCCCCTCGTGGCCGACATCCATTTCGACTATCGTCTCGCTTTGGAAGCCATCGATCAAGGAGTGGATGGGCTGCGCCTCAACCCCGGCAATATCGGCGGTCGGGAGCGCGTTGCCCGGGTGGCTAAGGCTGCCCGGGAAAGAGGGGTGCCCATCCGTGTTGGGGTCAATACCGGGTCTCTGGAAAAACGCCTCCTCAGAAAGTATGGCTTCCCCTCGCCGGACGCTTTGGTGGAAAGTGCCCTGCATCATGTGCGCCTGCTAGAAGACGAGGGCTTCAACCTGATCAAGATCTCCCTAAAGGCCTCAAACCCCTTAGCGACGATTTCCGCTTACCGCAAAATTTCTCAGCTCACCGATTACCCTTTGCACATCGGGGTGACCGAAGCCGGCCCCCCATTTCCGGGGGGGATCAAGTCGGCCATAGGATTGGGAATCCTCCTCTACCAGGGGATTGGGGACACGATCCGCGTATCCCTCACCGCCGACCCGATTTTGGAAGTAAAAGCCGCTTACTATATCCTGAGGGCTCTGGGCTTGCGGCGCCGGGGTGTGGAAATTACTTCTTGCCCCACTTGCGGGCGAAGCGAGACGGGCTTGGCGGCCATCGTTCAGGAAGTAGAGGAACGCCTGGCGGACTGGCCTGAGCCCATCCATGTGGCCATCATGGGCTGCGGCGTCAACGGCCCTGGAGAAGCGCGGGAGGCCGACGTGGGCATCGCCGCCGGGAAGGGAATCGCCCTGCTCTTCCGCAAGGGAAAGATCATTCGGAAGGTTAGGGAAGACGAAATGGTGGGGGCGCTGATCGAAGAAGCCGAAGCGTTTCGAAAAAACCAGTGAAAGGGAGGGTCATGCGCTTTTCCAAAACGCTGCTCCAAACGTACCGAGAAGATCCGGCGGATGCCGAAGCGGTCAGTCACAAGCTGATGATCCGGGCGGGGATGGTGCGGCAGCTGGCCGCCGGGCTTTACATCTATCTGCCCCTCGGCCTGCGGGTACTGGAGAAAGTGAACGCCATTATCCGGGAGGAGATGAAGGCCATCGGGGGCCAAGAGATCAACATGCCCATACTTCATCCGGCGGAGATCTGGCAGCAATCCGGGCGATGGTACGACATCGGAGAAGAGATGTTTCGCCTCAAGGATCGAACCAAAAGGGATATGGTTCTGGGTATGACCCATGAAGAAGTCGTGGCTTGGCTGGCCTCCCGGGAAATTCGCTCCTACCGGGACCTTCCCCAGATTTGGTATCAAATTCAGACCAAGCTTCGGGACGAAGCCCGGCCCAAAGGCGGCGTGCTGCGTACTCGTGAATTTTCCATGAAAGATTCTTACAGTCTGGACCTGGATCCGGAGGGATTGAACCACAGCTATCAACTCCATTACGAGGCCTATGGCAGAATTTTTCAAAGGTGCGGCCTGAAGTATTACGCCGTAGAAAGCGACCCGGGAATGATGGGCGGGGCCGGCGCCCATGAGTTCATGGCCCCCAGTCAGGCCGGGGAAGATGAGGTGGCTCTCTGTGAAAAATGCGGGTATGCCGCCAATATCGAATTAGCCAACTCCCAGCCGGCCGTCCCCCCTTTTCCCGCGTGGAAGTTTGAAGAGGTCGCCACTCCGGACTCGCGCACCATCGAAGAAGTCTCCGCTTACCTCGGGATCGACTCCCGGTTAACCATCAAATCCCTTCTTCTGATGGGGCCGGAGGGGCCGGTTCTGGCTCTCGTGCGGGGAGACCAAAAGCTTCACGAAAAAAAATTCGGACGGTTGGTGGGGGATTTTCGTCCGGCCCACCGGGAAGAAGTGAAAGAGCATACGGGGGTAGAAGCCGGGTTCCTCGGGCCTGTGGGCCTGCCGCCTGGACGGAACCTCCCCGTAATCGCAGATCTCGCCCTCCGCCAAGGAATCTACGTGGCCGGCGCCAACCGGGAAGGCTATCACCTTCGCGGCGTCGTTCCCGGGGAACATTTCTCCGCTCGCTTCGCTGACATTCATGTAGCCATGCCGGGGGATCTCTGCCCTACCTGTCATTCCCCCCTGAAAGTGGAAAGGACCATCGAGATCGGAAATATCTTCAAGCTGGGAACGAAATACTCCCTTCCCCTGAAAGCGGTTTACCTGGACCGTCAGGGACAGGAAAAGCCGATCATTATGGGGAGCTATGGCATCGGGCCCGCCCGCATCATCGCCGCAGCGGTGGAGCAGAACTATGATCAAGATGGGATCATCTTCCCTCTCCCCCTGAGGCCTTTCGATGTTCACCTTTTGCCCGTCAACCTCAGGCAAGAAGAGATTCGGCAAGAAGCCGAAAGATTCTATCAAAGCTTATCGGACGCGAAAATGGAAACGCTTTTTGACGACCGGGAGGAGGCCCCGGGTGTGAAGTTCAAAGATGCGGACCTGATCGGCATCCCCCTGCGCTTTACCCTGAGCACCAAAACCATGAAGGAAAAGTCCGTGGAAGTCAAGATCCGCCGCACGGGGGAAATCCTGATGATCAAACTGGATCAAGCCATTGCCTGGGCGAAAAACTGGATCGCCTCACAGAATACATAGTTTCGGGTTGCCGTCCCGGGTTTCGCGGGATTTAAACTTGATGAACTCGTAAAAAGTCAGCAGAACGATGGTTTCGTAAAAAGCTCCAGATGCAAGGCGCGCATAATCTAACAAGTAGGGGCGGTTCGCGAACCGCCCCTGCACGTACGCTGCAACGATGAAGTTGAAGCGCAACGCAGCAGATGGACTTTTTACGAGACCATCAACTTTAAATTTCAAACTGTTCGCAGATGATCCGCCTCAACGACATTCTTGAAAAGATGAGCCGTTACCTTCCCGGGGCGGACCTCAGCCTGATCGAAAAGGCCTACGTCTTTTCCGCCAAAGTCCACCAGGGGCAGGTCCGCCTTTCCGGCGAGGTCTACCTCAACCATCCCCTGGAAGTATCGGCCATCCTGGCGGACATGAAAATGGACATCGCCACGGTGGCCTCGGGCCTCCTTCATGATACGGTGGAAGATACCTACGGCACCCTCGACGAGATCCAGCAGACTTTTGGCCCGGAAATCGCCGCCCTCGTAGATGGCCTGACGAAAATAAGCAAGATTACTCTGGCCACCCACGAAGAACAGCAGGCCGAGAACTTCCGTAAGATGCTCCTGGCGATGGCCAAAGATATCCGCATTGTCCTCATCAAGCTGGCCGACCGCCTGCATAACATGCGCACGCTGGAGTTTCTGCCCCCGGAGAATCAGATCAAAATTGCTCAGGAAACCCTAGACATCTATGCCCCCCTGGCCAACCGCCTGGGTATCGATCGGATTAAGACGGAGCTCGAAGACCTCTCCTTCCGTTACCTGCATCCCGAAGAGTACCGGAACCTGGCGAGGGAAGTAGCCTGGAAAAAGGAAGAGAGAGAAAGATATATCCAGGAGGTGAGCTCGATCATCTCCGAGAAGTTATCCTCCTACGGCCTGGGGGGAAAGGTCGGCGGCCGCCCCAAACATTTTTACAGCATCTACAAAAAGATGAAAGCCCAGAACCTGGAATTCGAGCAGGTCTATGACGTGATCGCCTTCCGCATTATCCTGAACACAGTCAAAGACTGCTACGAGGCTCTGGGAATCCTCCATTCGCTGTGGAAGCCGGTCCCGGGCCGCTTCAAGGACTACATCGCCATGCCCAAGGCCAACGGGTATCAATCTCTGCATACGACCGTCATCGGCCCATACGGGGAGCGGGTGGAAATTCAGATCCGCACGGAGGAGATGAACCGAACCGCGGAAGAAGGCATCGCCGCCCACTGGCAGTATAAAGAGGGTAAGGGGATTGCGCCGAAAGACAGCAAACAGTTCGCCTGGGTCCGGCAGCTTTTGGAATGGCAGCAGGACCTGCGCGATCCCCGGGAGTTTTTGGAGACGGTAAAAATCGACCTTTTCCCCGACGAAGTCTATGTCTTCACGCCCAAGGGAGCTGTAAAACAGTTTCCCATCGGGTCCACCCCGGTGGATTTTGCCTACAGCATACACACGCAGATCGGCCAGCAGTGTGTGGGCGCGAAGGTGAACGGCAAGATCGTTCCCTTGCGCTACCCGCTCAAAAATGGGGACATCGTCGAGATCGTTACCAACCCCGCCCATCAGCCCAGCAAGGACTGGCTGAAGTTCGTCAAGACCTCCCGCGCCCGCACCAAAATTCGTCAGTGGATCAAGGCGGAGGCCCGGGAACGTTCGGTAGACCTGGGAAAAGAGATCTGCGAACGGGAGTTCAAAAAGTACCATCTTGACTTCGGCAAAACCATCAAGTCCGACGGGATGAACAAGATCATCCGGGACCTATCGCTGCAATCGGCCGACGATCTGATGGCCGAGGTGGGCTACGGAAATGTGTCTTCCCGCCAGATTATCGGCAAACTCCTCCCCCCGGAAAAACTCGATAAAGAAAAAAAGGAAGAATCCCGTCTCCAGCGCCTAACGAAAATAATCCGCAGGGAGCCCAGCGGCATTCAAATCCGGGGCATCCAGGATATGATGGTCCGCTTCGGCAAATGCTGCAACCCCCTGCCCGGGGATGCCATCTCCGGTTACATCACCCGGGGCCGGGGTGTCACCGTGCATACCACCGACTGCCCCAATATCCTGGGTAGTGATCCGGAGCGGGTGATCCAGGTTTCCTGGAACCTGAAAGAAAAGGCCGTTCACGCCGTCCGTGTCCGGGTAATTTGCAACGACAAGAAGGGTTTGCTCGCCGAGATCAGTTCGGCTTTGGCCTCCTCGGAAGTGAACATCGTCCGGGCGGATGTGACCACTACGGAAGACAAGAAGGCCATCTGCAATTTTGAATTGGAGGTCCGCGACTTGAAACACCTGCAGAACGCCTTTCGGGCGCTGACCAAGCTCAAGAACGTCCTGAAAGTGGAACGCCTGCGGGGTTTACCAACTGTGGAAAGGGAAGAGAAAAGGGCTGAAACCTAAGACGAAAAGTTTCGGGTACCGAGTTGCGGGTTATACGTTTCAAGTTTCAGGTTTCGGGTTCTTCAAAACTTTGACCTTTCAACTCTAAACTTGAAACCGTCCTTACTTAAACAGCTTTGACGACCAATCCCGAACGAAGACAACGCGTGCACACCCGCATGCGGCGGGGCGTGCCATTCTTGATGGCGTGGACTCGCTGCAAATTGGGGTACCAGAGCCGTTTGGTCCGGTTGTTGGCATGGCTTACCTTATGCCCTACGTGGGGTCGTTTGCCGCAGATTTCACACTCCCGAGCCATCGAATGCCTCCCCTGCGAAAAATAAAGAGCAGGGGCTTTCCCCTGCTTGATTTTTTATACCACAACCCACAAATTTCAGCAAGAGTTTTATTTACGCCCGTTCATTCTCCCCCGCACTCACGCGCTTTCAAGCCCCCTTCAGAGCACTCATGGCGCAGTTCATCGATCAAAGATCTCGATCGGCGGGTTGATCATGAAGGCGTCCGGAACTTTGGGAAAACCTTTGGCTAGAACGCGTCGTCCCTGGATCTCCAGGCGTCCTTCTGCGTACAACTGGATGGCCTGCGAAAAAATCTTATGCTCCTGCTTCAGGATTCGGGTATTCAGAGTTTCTGCCGTGTCGTCGTCGTAGACCGGCACCGCGGCCTGGATGATGATCGGGCCCGTGTCCGCGCCTTCATCCACGAAGTGCACCGTGCAGCCGGCAAACTTCACCCCGTAATCCACCTCGGCCTGCCATACATGGGTACCCGGGAAAGAAGGAAGCAGGGCGGGGTGAATGTTCATCACCCGCATGGGGAACGCCCGGAGGAGCACGGCAGTCACGACGCGCATGTACCCGGCGAGGACCACCAGCCCTACCTCGTGAGCTTGCAAGGCCTCCACAATTTTTTTATCAAAATCTTCCCGTCTCTTATATCCTTTATGGCTGATGACCAGAGAAGGAATGCTATGCTTCTTCGCCCGCTCCAGGGCGAAGACATCCGGGACATTGCTGATAATAATGCGAATCCGTGCGTCCAGACGCCCGGCTTCGATATTGTCGATGATCGCTTGCAGGTTCGAGCCACTTCCCGAAACCAGGACACCCAGGTTCACCATAACTAGCCTCACTTGTATTCGATGGCCCTTTCCCCTTTGTCCGCTTTAACGATCTCGCCGATGAGGTAGGCCTTCTCTCTTAAGCCCTTCAAGCGAACGATGATTTTCTTCGCTTCGCTCTGCGGCACCGCCAGGACCATCCCGATCCCGTTGTTGAAGGTGCGCAGCATTTCCGGCTCCGCGATATCTCCCCCTTCCTGAATCACTTTAAAAATGCGAGGGACAGGCCAGGTGTTCTTGCGCAGTACGGCCTTGCATCCGGGCGGGATGGTGCGTGGAATGTTATCCGTAAACCCCCCGCCCGTAATGTGAGCGAGGCCGTGGAGGTGAAATTCTTTCAAGAGGCGAAGGACAGTTTTGACATAGATGCGCGTGGGTACAAGCATCTCTTCCCCCACCGTCCGGGCAAGGCCTTCCACATGATCCGTAATCTTTAATCCCATCCGCTCGAACAAAATCTTCCGGGCCAGCGAGTATCCGTTGCTGTGCAGGCCGCTGGACCCCAGGCCAATCAGTTGGTCGCCGACCGTGATGGATGATCCATCAACGACCTTATCCCGCTCCACCACTCCGACCGTAAACCCGGCCAGATCATACTCCCCTTTTTTATAAAAGGAAGGCATCTCCGCCGTTTCCCCACCGATCAGAGCGCACCCGGCCTCCACACATCCTCTGGCGACGCCCTTGATAATCTGGGTGGAAACCCCCAGCGAAAGCTTGCCGGTAGCCAAGTAATCCAGGAGAAAGAGCGGCTCCGCTCCCTGAACCACAATGTCATTGACGCACATGGCCACCAGGTCAATTCCTACCGTGTCATGCTTTCCGACCATGAAAGCCACTTTTAGTTTCGTTCCCACCCCATCAGTGGAGGCGACCAGGACCGGATCCCGGTACTTTTTGGCCTTGAAGGAAAAGAGCCCCCCGAACCCACCGATGTCCGTGATCACCTCGGGCCGGAAAGTCTTCCGGACCAGAGGGCGGATCAAAGCAACGAACTTATTCCCGGCGTCAATGTCCACCCCGGCGCTTTTATAGGTCGCCCCTCGCTTCAATATATTCCCCTTTCGTCGAGAATAATCTTTTCTTTCTGGATGGTCTTAATAAAGCCTTTATCCCCTATTGTTGCTGTTTCTTCTGAGGTGTACTGATCTTGGCATAGTCCCTTGATTATCATGCCAGCTCGCTCTACGTCAACTGAATAATTTGAGGGCCTCCCCATTTCTAATTCAATCTCTAAGTCTGAATCCTTTATTTTATGCAACGGACAGACTCTCAGCTCATGCCTGTCCGCAAGCGTAGAAATGAGTATGATTCTCCCAGAATTCCGTAAGTTGCGTTTTCCCTTGATCTTTCAAATATTTTTCTATATGATCTGTTCAATTACGTTCACTGACAAGGCTTCATCCTGGATTAGAGAGGACGTGGAGAAGAATTAGGATTGTCGAAATGAATTGAGAGGGCCATGGGCTTTTCCCACTTTCAATTTCCCCCTTGGTCTTTTTCGGACCCTCGATGGAGTGTTACATGGAATACAGAAGCGGAACCCCATTTCTTAATGGGAAGTGGGGTTTTGTTCTTTGGGGGAAATGACTCTTGGTCATTGGGTCGATATAAAGGAGGTAGAGGCGGGAGTTTATCAAAAATGAAGATTTGACCCCAGCTTTTACTTTTCTGAAAAGTCAAGGATAAACTTTTGACCCCAAATTTCACACCAAATTTCACAAACGACGCCACAAAGACGATTCTGGAGGGGCTGAGTGAACTCTTCAGTCAGAATCGCCGTTGGCTTCTGTTTTTTGGGACTGGAACCTCCTGTGCATTGGATAAGTGCCTTGGAATGCACGCGCTAACTCAGTATCTGAAGAAGGAAATGGCCGACGCGCCAGACTGGCCTCAGATCCAAACTCATCTGGAGGACGGACAATCTCTGGAGAAGGCACTAACAGGAGTCGGATTGAGCAACGAAACAAAGTCTCGTATCCAACAAGCAACAGGTAACTACATCGCCAAGATTGACCGCGACGTTCGTGATGACGTGCTTCTGGGAAGAAGGAGCTGGGTTGGAGAAAACCTCGTCAAAGCACTTGTGCAGCGGCTTCCGCCGCTAAATCCGCGCTTACCGATAGTGACAGCGAACTACGATATGCTGATCGAGTATGCGTGTACGCTGCACGGCATACGTTACACCACTGGTTTCTCGGGCGAGATCATCCGTACGTGGAACTGGGAACAGGTACAAGACAGCCTCAACCAATGCCGACTCAGCCGACAAGGCACGAAGAGAGTAGTCCTCATGGACCCTCTTCCGCGCGTCGAGTTGTTCAAAGTGCATGGTTCGATCAACCTTTTCACTGAGACCTCATTTAACCGGCAAATTGAGTGCGACCTTTGGAGTGAAACGGTTCCGACTGGCCTGGACCGTGTCATCGCTGCACCGGGCGATCAAAAATACGAGCAATATGCGAGCATTGTGGATACTGCCGCACTCGCACGTCGGGCCGAAAACGAGGCGATGGCCTTTGCTGTGATCGGGTATGGCTTCAACGACCCCCACTTGCATGAGCGAATATTCGGTCGAGTTCGCTCGCAGGACTGCCCGCTACTCGTTTTGACGCGCACCCTAACTGAAGAGCGAGTTAAGGAGTTGCGCGACCTCGGCAAACGCGTTTGGATTCTCCTAGCGCCCAAAAGCCCAGCCGGTGATACTTACGAATCCCACACCCTTGTCTACTCTCCGCACATAGACGCTCCCATCGCCTTCAACAATGAGCGTCTTTGGAGTTGTGACTGCTTTGCGGAGAAAATACTAGGAGGATGACCATGCCATTCTTCTCGTTTGCTTTGACAAATTCGAAAGAGGACAGCCACTATGCGGGGTTTGTCGCGGCCGTCGACACCCGCAAGGTCATGCTCGATGTGCCGGACAACAGCTTGGAACGCATCAGCGTGGGCAGGCTTGCCACTCTTCCCATAGGGAACCTCGACGAATGGCTGATCGGCTTTGTCGATAGAATTGTATGTAAGCCGCAGTACTCTGCTCTGACAACGGAAGGCGCCCAGCAAAAGACGGAAGGCGAAATACAGGGCGATTTGGCGGCGGGTCTGACGCAAGGCAATGCCGTTACAATCACGCTGGTCGGGACCATCAAGCGCACTCCCAGGGAAAACGGCCAGATTCTCTATCGATTCACGCGCTCCCTGGTCAACGTTCCTGATGTGAAGGCCCCCTGCTTCGTGCTGCGCGAGAAGGCATTGGAGACGTTTATGGGTCTCTTGGTCAAAGCAGGTGACACGGAGCACGCACTCGCTCTTGGCCATTACACGCTTGACCCATCCGCCGTGGCATTCCTCGATGGGGACAAGTTTTTTCAGCGTCATGCAGCACTGCTTGGGAGCACCGGTTCAGGCAAGTCCTGGACAGTTGCCACGATTCTCGAACGCGCGGCGCGCCTCCCGTCGGCCAACCTGATCGTGTTCGACCTGCATGGGGAATATGCGCAACTCAAGTATGCTCGGCAACTTCGCGTTCCTGGCCCCGACGATCTGCAATCACCGCAACCTGATCTCCTCTTCCTGCCCTACTGGTTGATGAATGCGGAAGAGCTCGTGGCCATGTTTGTAGATCGCAGCGAATTCACTGCACACAACCAAACGCTCGTGTTCCAGCGGGAGGTTGAGCAAGCGAAACGCACCTTCCTGGAGCAAGCCGACAAGACCGAAGTGCTGAATGCTTTCACGGTTGATAGTCCTGTGTTCTTCCCGCTCGAGAGGGTCATCGGCAAGCTCGATTCCCTTAACACGGAGATGGTCCAGGGTGCGCGGGGCCTCAAGCAGGGCGACTTCTACGGCCAGTTCAGTCGACTGCTGGTTCGTGTCGGGACCAAGCTTAATGACAAGCGTTATGGGTTCCTGTTTCAGGCGCCCAAGCCTTTGCACACATACAACGCCTTCCACACTCTCGCCAGACAATTGCTCGATTTCACACAAGAGCGCTCCAAGGTCAAAGTCATCGACTTCTCGGAGGTCCCGGCGGACGCCTTGCCCATTATGCTCGGTATCGCAGCGCGGCTGATTTACTACCTGCAGTTCTGGATGCCGAAGGAGAAGCGTCACCCGGTAGCGCTTATCTGCGACGAGGCCCACATTTACCTGCCGCGTGAGGGAGGCAACCCCAACGAGGAGAGGGCGATCGCGTGTTTCGAGAAGATTGCCAAAGAGGGCCGCAAGTACGGTGTGGCGATTGTCGTCGTGAGCCAGCGTCCCTCGGACGTGAATGCCGCGATCTTGAGCCAGTGCAACAACGTGGTCGCTTTGCGCCTCACAAATAGTGATGATCAAGCCGTGGTCAAGAAGCTCATGCCGGAAAACCTCAGCGCCCTGTTGGAGATGCTGCCCATTCTCGATAGTGGCGAGGCGCTCGTAGTTGGAGATGCCGTACTGTTGCCGAGTCGAATTCTTGTAAACCCGCCGGTGGAGAAGCCCTCGAGCGCAACGGTTGATTTCTGGACCGAGTGGAGTAAGACCGACCGAAATCCCGATTGGCCGCTCGCGGCGGAAAACATGAGACGGCAGCGGAGGCGTTCTTTATGAAGCGTCGCCCACATGGCGTAAACCTTGATGATGGCGTTGAGTTGTCGTCGTTCGAAGATTTCGACCGGCTCTATGTGGCCGCACGCCCTGAGGAAGTCCGTCGCCTTCGCGAGTGGATGGCTGCCCCCGAAGCCGATGCCCTGATCCTTGCTGGGCAAATTGGCTCTGGGAAAACCACGCTTCTAAACGACGTATTGCGGCATGCATCGGGTCCCGGTGTTGTGCGGGTCGAGTTCGATCAGGTACCCCTGGAGGAAACACAAGGCGCCTTCCTCGCTGTCCTGTTCGGATCCTTACTCAAAGAGGCCCTGGCGCTCGGTTGTTCCTGTGATGGTCTGGGCATTGCCTTGTCGGATTTCGGCCCGTCCCGTCGCGGAGGCTGGGAAGCTTTGCGCGACCTCCTCCTTATTGCACCACCGTCCGTCGCTAAGGCTCACCGCGTGCGCACGGCCTACGCCTTGTTCAACGAAAACCCACGACAAGGGCAAAGGGCGTGTGCCGCGCTGATCGAACGGATCGAGACGGAGACTGGATCAATGCCCTCAATCATCGCCGAGGGCGTCGACAAGTTCGCCATTTCCAGAGCGGGCTACATTGCGCTTGCCGAAGTACTGAACTTCCTGAATGACTATAAAACACTTTATGAAGCTAACGCCATCCATCTGTTCGATCCCAGACGTAAGTGGGTAACCGCTCAAAAGGTGTTTATCGGCCAGTTGCCAGACGAGTCTATTACCACCATGTTTGATAAACGACTGGGAAGCTATGCTCCGCTCCATAGGGATGCTTTCCCTCTGCTCGTGCAATACGCTGGTGGTAACGCTCGTCAAGCCCTTCGTTTACTGAACGGCTACTACTTCCGCAGAACGCAGCGTGGCAATGACCGTAACTCCGCGTTGGCTATTGCAGCACACCGCGTAATGCAGGACCTGCTGCAATTCGGCTTCGACCGGTTTCCGGCGGACACACTCGCAATACTCAAGCGGGATGGTTATCTCGAGGCTGGCGTTCTGACACGTCCTGACACGGCTCATGACGCACGTGCTGTCCTGTACCACAACTGGGCTTTGCTGCAGTCCGCTCCCAGTGCTGGCACAACACGCTGGCCGCTGATCATTAACCCCCTGGTATCTGATGCAGTCGTATGGGAAAAAGGCACGCCGGAACCTCCAGAACTGACCGCCGTGCGCCGCTGGGCAAGAGATCACCATATCAGTCCGATGGGTTTGAGCATGCCGGAGGACGAGGAAGGCCGGCCCCGTGACTGGAAGAATATCTGGGAGCAGTTGTCTTCGTCCGAGTCCCCTAAAGACGAACTGAACATTATCCGCCTGCTCGAGGAAGTCGCTTCCTCCGTTTTCTCGGCCAACCGCCAGGATCGTATTATGGTGAGTTACCGCGATCCGCAGAACCTGAACATCGCGCTTGACTACCTGATCGGCAAGGCTGCGACATATGGCCCGTTTTTATGCCACGAGATCCGGTTAATCGGGGGTGCAGGCGCTGACCCCGTCGCCACATTAATGGTAGAGATCAAGCAGAGAGATGAGGCGACAATCTATGCCGTGTTCATGGAGGGGGCGTGGACATCTGACCAATTGGATGCCCTTGAACGGTTGCGTGACCGCTTTATAGATGCCCAAATGCTCTGGTTTGTTGAGCATAAGGCACTATTACGCTACCTGCCCCGTTGGCCCCAGTTCAGGCAACTACTGCGTTTCTACGTGTTGGAAGATGACTTTCTAGCGCCCCTCTCAAAGGAGGAGATCGACGCGGACCTATCTGTCCTCTCGAGTGTCTCTGGGCCTGAACGCAAAGGCATCGGCCGTCTGCGACGCGTGCTTCAGTACTTGGAACGCGGAGAACGCGAAGCATGACCCCCCAAGAGCGCCAATCTGTTGTTTGGGCTGCTATTGAAAGGATGGCATTTCGGCCCGCTCAAGACAATACCTGGCTGAGCTTGTACGAACGTACCATACACCAACTGTGGGAACTCGAACCTGGCGATGTGGTGACACAATGCAACACAAGACTCGAAGTGCCATTCCTGAACATCTCCTGTGAGTACCGCGTTGAACAAATCGGCAAATATGATGTTTCGATCCGTCTAAGGGGGGATGACTCGCGTTTTCCGTTGGCTTTCCAAGTTGACCCGGCATATGCGAGCAAGGCCTCCTTGCACAATGAGATCCGTAGGTACCGACGTCAAGACTGCGCACGCCATCTACATAACGATGTGGCGAGCGTTCTGGATGGTATGGTTTTCCACCCGCGCAATCACACTCACTTGGAAGACTGTGGACTAACTGCAAGTATGCAGGGGGGCCAAGCTCTTGATGCTCATGAGATTCGGGTCGGAGGAGGCATTGAGAACGCGTTTGTGTTCCTGTTTCACTTGCGTTATCAGTTCTGTCTTGTTTCCGAAGACACCCGTACCCACGAAAAAAACCGTCTAGTTGCTCTCTTCACGTCGGCGATTGAGGAAAGCGAGCGAAATGTGCTCCCTAAGGAGCTTTTCGACTTCAAAAGATGAACTGACACACGACCAAGCGCAATACCGATACAAAGGCTGAGTGGCTCGCGGTGGAAGTCGCGTGATGAGGTCGCGGTAGGGACGCCGGTTGCCCGAAGCTCCCCGCACAGATCCGTACTTGAGGCATTACCGAGCCTTATGTAGATTGGGGGAGGTAGTAGAAAATTAACGCCTTTCCCGTTCCTCTCCTTTTTTGAATTGCCTTGGCGATCGCCGAGGTGCAGCTCCCTAACTGCCTCGCTATCTCCGCCAACGCAATCCCATAGTCCGGGACGTTGTTGTGTACGTTGCGTTGGATATTCCAATTACTGCAATCTAATTGATCCTTGGTTGGTGACCTTGACCTTTACCAAGTCATGCGCGCGGCCAGGCAAGTGGAAGCGCTTTTCGGATTGATTGCGCATGGCAAGTACGAAAAGCCCAATAGCACAGGGCATCGATTGGAAATCGACCATGGGAAATGCCAAAACCTCTGAGGGCGTCACGGCATGAGCGATATGGGCATCTTGGCCTATGGATCACTTATCCGTGACGCGGGCACGGAAATCAGTCCATTTATTGAGCGCCGCATCCTGACGACGACCCCCTTTCCAGTGGAGTACGCACGACTGTCCCAAACGCGGAATGGTGCTCCTACCGTCGTGCCGCATTCTTCCGGCTGCCCGGTGAAAGCCAAGGTGCTGGTGCTGTCCGATTCGCTGTCACTCAAGGATGCGAAGAGCTTGCTTTGGCGACGCGAGACACGGAAAAAAGGATCGGGCAGGGCATATCAAAAAAGTTTATCCCCAAACGCTGGGGTGATTCGTGACGCACCAGGATTCTGTGGTCTCGACCACGTGTTATACACGGACTTCAACGCGGGCGGTAAACTCAGCCAGATCCCCGCGCACTCGCTAAAGTAGCAGTCAACAGTGTAGCCACCGCGCCAAGCGGCAAGGACGGCATCAGCTACCTGATGAACCTCATGAATGCGGGTGTCGTGACCGGGCTGACGCCGCGCTATGAAGAAGAAATCCTGGATTTGACCGGCTCTGCCAGTTTGGCCGAGGCTCTTGTTTTGGTCAGGGCAAGAAAACACAGAGGGTGTTTCGATGGCCAAATCCAAATAAGAGGATGATTGGCCTGCTCTGATCCTTTCGAAAGAAAATATAGGAGATGGGAGCATGGGCGAAGGGGCTGTGGAACTCAGGCGCAGTGAGCTTTATGAGCAGGTTTGGACTCTGCCGATGAGGACGCTGGGTCAAAAATATGGGCTTTCAGACGTCGGGCTCGCTAAGATCTGCAAAAAGCACGACATACCTCGTCCCCCCTACGGCTACTGGGCGAAGAGGGAAGCGCTGAGGAAATCTAGGCAAATCCCATTACCTCTAAAAAAGACCGATGAAGTTATCAAGATCAACCCGAATCCTTTTCGTGATTCCGATCCGGGGAAAACAGAAACAGCTTTGGAGGAAGGTGGGTTAAAGGACCCGGAGAAGCCCATCCTCGTTGCAGAAGACCTGAGAAAACCCCATCCTCTGGTCAAGCGTTCTGCCGAAATTCTCCAATCCATTCAGCCGGACAACAAAGGTATCATAACACCCCAGCGGGAGCATTGCCTTGACATTCAGGTTTCCAAAAAGAGCCTGAGGCGCGCTCTGCTCATCATGGATACGCTGATAAAGGCCTTGGAAGAGCGCGGCTGCCAAGTCCTCCTTTCCGGGGGGGAAACCGAGGTCAGGATCCTCGACACGATCCTAGGTATCAGTATAAGCGAGCAACTGGTGCGCGAAAAGCAAGAGCCCAAGGACCCTGACTTTGACGGGGATTATCCTTTCGGCCATAGCCGGTATGAGGAAAAGTCTTCCCCTTCCGGATATCTGTGCCTGGCAATAAAAGCCGGTTTCTATTTGGACGGTTATGTCCGGCAAAGCTGGAGCGACGGGAAAAAGCAAAGGATCGAGGATAACCTGAACGGTTTTATCAAGAGCCTTGCAAGGACTGCGGTTCAAAAAAAAGAAAACATTAAAAAGCAACAGCAGGAAGAAAGGGAAAGGGTTGAGAGGCAGAAAAGGTGGGAGATAGAAAGGCGCAGGGCGGAAGAGGAAAAAAAGAAGTTCGAAAAGCTGATGAGCGATGTTGACGACTGGCATAAAAGCAGGCGGATAAGGGAGTATATCGCGAAGGTGGAGGAAATGGCAGCGAGCGGGAAGTATACCTTCAACTTTGAAGGCGGCCTGGACAACTGGCTTAAATGGGCCAAGGCCCAGGCGGACCGCGTCGATCCTCTTTTCCCGGCCCCCGGGCCTCCAAAAGGCTCTCAAGATAATCCTGGCGGTGGCGATCCCCCAAAAAGTTCTGTTTGATCAGCTCCCTCTTGGGGTGGCCATGAAATCCGCGGAGACATATGATGAAATAAGGCCGCTGGTTGACCTCTGTAAAGCCGGGAAGCTCTTCGAGGTGCAGGAGTGGATCGCTTCTGGAAAACCCGTAAATCTTCCGCTGAACCCCGAAAAAAAAGTAGCCAGACAAAGTCCTCTCCACGTTGCCATGGAATCCGGGTTTCATAGCCTGGTCAAAGTTCTGATTGATGGCGGCGCACAGATAGAAGAACTGAGATATTCTCCGCTGGAGCATGCAGTTCAAAAACGCCGGCTGGACCTGGTAAAGCTCCTTGTCGAAAAAGGCGCAAAAGTCCGCTCCATTGACATACTAATGAGGCCAAAATTGTCTAGACATGGATTTCATCTTTTTTAAATCATCCTGGATTCCGGCTTCCGCCGGAAT
>Ga0315277_10003768_pt1 | contig 20492 bp, 18 predicted proteins | sample YL17G05_15_MG_FD_203695 | JGI IMG/M metagenome (GOLD analysis project Ga0315277, IMG submission 203695) | Sediment microbial communities from Yellowstone Lake, YNP, Wyoming, USA - YL17G05_15 | ecosystem: Environmental > Aquatic > Freshwater > Lake > Sediment | place: USA: Wyoming | collected... | reverse complement strand
CTCAACAAAAAATTCTCCAATTATGTCACCATCTTCCGAAAAGAATTTGGTAATGGCAGGAGGTTTATAATTCTTTAAATTTTCAATGCTTGGGTGATCATGACTGAAATAGAAGTAAGAAGCCGCTCCGATTACCATAAAAGAGGTAACAGTGATCATGATAATCGAAATGAAAATCTTGGCTGTCCTTTCAAAATGGATGGATCTCATTTTTAAAATGTAAGGTGGATTTGCAATTCAGACACTGGACTTCAGACGTTAGACATCAGACGCCTCTAACATATGAAATTAATTCTATATTTCACTCTTTTGAAATTATTTCGTATATACCAAGAGTGCCAGTTCCACTGCTCTCCGCCAGTCCTTTATCTTTGTGTAATCTCTGGCCATTTCTACTCTTCAGTCTAATGTCTGAGGTCTATAGTCTTACTGTCTGAATCACAGAAGGTGGATCAATATTCTTGACATCTCAAACGTGATAATATAATAATAACATAAAATATTCAATTACTTAAAAATGGGTTAGATCTATTATGGAAGTTAAATCTGGGGAGACCCTTTCCATCCTGATTCCCGTTTATAATGAAGTGGATAATATTTTTCCATTATTTGATAGGCTAAATAGCGCCCTCAAAAAGACAGGAAGACCCTATGAGGTAATATTTATTGATGATGGGAGCACGGATGGAACCCTGGATGCCTTAATAGACCTCAACCGCAAAAGTACTAATGTAAAGATCATCAGTTTTACCCGTAATTTTGGACAGACCGCAGCGCTGAGCGCCGGAATCGATGCCTGTAAGGGAGACATTATTATTCCAATGGATGGTGATCTTCAAAACGACCCGGAGGATATTCTCATTCTTCTCCAAAAAATCGAGGAGGGTTATGATGTCGTAAGTGGCTGGAGGAAGGACCGCAAAGATCCCTTCCTGACCCGGAGGTTGCCATCAATCATTGCCAATAAGATCATCTCGCTCATCGGAGGCGTTCAACTTCATGATTACGGGTGTACTCTGAAGGCGTATCGAAAGGATATTTTAAAGAATATCCGTCTCTATGGCGAGATGCATCGCTTCATTCCGATTTATGCGAAGTGGGTGGGCGCTCGTGTGGCTGAAATACCCGTGCACCATCTTGCGAGACAATCCGGTTATTCAAAGTACGGGATGGGCAGGGTCTTCAAAGTTATTCTGGATCTTATGGTGGTTAAGTTTCTGATGTCCTATTCCCAAAAACCCATCTATGTATTCGGAGGGATGGGACTTTTAATGATAATAGGTTCTTTTATTTCAGGAGGATATGCCATCTATCTGAAACTCTTAAAAGGGGTTTCATTTATTTTAACCCCACTTCCTCTCTTAAGCGTTCTTCTCTTAATGTTGGGTTTTCTTTCGATCCTGATGGGTTTTTTGGCAGAGATCCTCACCAGAACTTACTATGAATCGCAAGGAAAACCTACCTATCACATTAAGGAAACGATCCCGTAGAAGAGGTCCTGGTTTTTGGGTTACGGTTACGAAGCCCGTTTCGGTTATCGGTAACGGTTACGTAAAAAGAATTAAAAGACGATAACCGTAGCCTTTTATTAACGATACGGGCCTCCTTACCGTTTCCTTATTAGACGAAACCCTTATTTTCTTAGGTAATTAAAATGTGCGGCATCGTAGGTTTTCTCACTTCAAACCCATCTGAAATTCCTGAAAACCAAGTTCTGAGAGGAATGCGAGACATCCTGATCCATCGCGGGCCAGACGACCAGGGTGAATATATTCGGCCTCTGGATGAGAAAGGTCCTTTTCTCTTTTTCGGACATCGAAGATTAAGCATCATCGATTTGTCAACAGGACACCAGCCTCTTTCCAATGAAAATGGAACCGTTCAGGTCATTTTAAACGGAGAGATTTACAACTTTAAGGAATTGAGAAGCGAATTGGAAAAACTCGGGCATCGCTTTAAAACAAATTCCGATACGGAGGCCATTGCCCATTCCTATGAAGAATACGGAGAGGAGTGTTTCAAACATTTTAACGGGATGTTTGCCATTGGCATCTGGGATGAGAATAAAAAGCAACTGATTCTTGCAAGGGACCGGATGGGAAAGAAACCCCTCTATTACAGTCTTCTCCCCGGAACTTTCTTGTTTGCTTCAGAATTAAAGGCCATCATGGCCTATCCTAATTTTCCTCGAAAAGTTGACACTCTTTCTCTTAGGAAATACCTTTTTTACGAGTTCATACCATCTCCGCATACCATCTTTGAAACAGCAAGGAAACTTCCAGCCGCTTCCTATCTGATCTGGCAAAAGGGGAAAATAGAAATAAGGAAATACTGGTCTCCTTTCCGCTCAGTGGAAGGGGGAGAGCTTTCAGAGGAAGAAGCTAAGTCGAAAATTGTTGATCTTCTCCGGACTTCTGTAAGACGGAGGCTCATCAGTGATGTTCCCCTGGGCATCTTTTTGAGCGGTGGAATTGATTCAAGTGCGGTGGCCGCTTTTGCTCAACAGGAAGTTCCGGGAAAGGTGAAGACATTTTCAATCGGTTTTAAAGATCCGTCTTTTGATGAATCGAAATATGCGGCCATGGTGTCAACTTTTCTCGGGACGGAACATTATGAACAGATGATGACCCCGGAGGATTTACTGTCCATTATTCCCAGATTGCCCGATATTTTGGATGAACCAATGGCAGATGCCTCCATCTTGCCAACCTATCTTCTCTCGAAATTTACCCGAGAGTATGTGACCGTTGCCCTCGGTGGGGATGGTGGGGATGAGCTTTTTGCAGGATATCCAACCTATTTGGCCCATAAGTTTGCAAGACCTTATGAACGATATTTAGGATTTCTTCATCCTCTTACCACTTATTTGGCAAATTTACTTCCCGTATCCGACAATAACATTAGCTTCGATTTTAAAGTGAAAAAATTTCTTTCCGGCATTGGCTATCCCGACGGGATCAGAAATTCGATCTGGTTAGGATCCTTTCCTTTTTCAGAAAACGAAAAGGTATTATCCGACGAGATTCGTAAACAGTTTAATCGAGATCGATTGGTTGAAGAGATTTCTTTATACGAGAAAGAATATCCCTTCAAAGATCAAATGACATTGCTTCAATATCTTGACTTGAGGCTTTATCTACAGGAAGCCATTCTGGTGAAGGTAGATCGAGCCAGCATGGCCTGTTCACTTGAAGTGAGGGCTCCCTTTCTTGACTATGAATTGGTGGAATTTGTCATGGGGCTGCCACCCAGGCTGAAATTAAAGGGTTTAACCTCAAAATATATCTTAAAGAAGGCTATGAAGAATTGGCTTCCGGATGAGGTGATCAACAGGCCAAAGAAAGGTTTTGGTGTCCCCATTGCCAAATGGGTAAAGGGGCCATTGAGGGAGCTGTTTAGAGATTTACTGTCCTCAGAAAGAATAAAAAGGGAAGGGTTCTTAAACCCTGAATATGTAACCACCCTGCTTGAAGATCACCTGGGAAATAAGAAGGACAATAGAAAACAACTCTGGACCTTACTTGTGTGGGAACTCTGGGTTGACCATTATCATCACTTACTCTGATCTCATATTTCTCTATAGGCATTAACTCCAATTTTGAGATTAATAGGAAATTAGGTTTTGATAAAGGATGTGGAGACGATGGCTGCCATGATTTTTTCATGGCAACATAATTGAGAGATTCTCAATCCCAAGAATCCGGGTGAGTACATGAACCTTCTCTGGCAATCGGTTTGTGTGATTGCTTTTGGTGCAACCTGCTGGGCTGTTGGAGATTTTCTTCGCAGGCGATTTTTTGATGAAAGCTTTGTATTGTCCGGAGTGGCACGTCATACCCTTGCTTTCACCGCAGGAAATGTTGCCCTTTCCTATTTTCTCACGGTTTTAGGATTTGTCGGGGTTTTTGTCCCTTCAGCGCTCTGGGCAATGTTTCTTGCCGGAGTCGGGCTTGCCGTCTGCCGGATAGCCACTGAATTCAAGAGATCACTCGCCGCCGGATTAAGAGAGCAACCTGTACAGGACGAGAAAGAAAAAAAAGAGGTGCTAATTTTATTGGCTGCCACAGCAGGGCTTTTCCTCTTGCCTGCAATCCTGCAAGCAGCAGCTCCACCGTACGTCCGTGACTCCCTTGTTTACCATTTATTATGCCCGAAAGAATATCTAAAAGCAGAACGCCTTATCCATATCAATGGAAATTTGTACTCGGCTTTTCCTAAAGGGCATGAGATTCTCATGACTCTTCTTCTGGCCATTTCGGGGGATCGGGCTGCACAGGGTTTTTCGATTCTCCAACAGGTGGCAACGATTGGCGGACTCTACAGCCTGACTCGCCTCATGGCTGGGTCTTGGTCATCAGCGGTCTGCACCCTCGGATACGCCACAGTTCCTCCTGTAATATACTTTTCAGGGTGTGGCTATGTTGAGCCAGCGCTAATCATGACCTTTGGAAGCAGCTTATTAGCGCTTTTTATTTTCTTCAAGTCCTCGGCGACAATGGTTCATACAGAAAAAATGAATTTGAAAGCGCTTGCCTTCATTGGGTTCCTTGCGGGTTGGATGTTTGCACTTAAGTACAGTGGTTTAATATACGCGGGACTGATCGGTCTGATACTCCTATGGAGTCACAGAAGAGTTCCTATAAAAAAAGTACTTAACATAAGCGGGGTCTTTATCCTAACAATGATCCCTGGCCTTTGCTGGATGGTCTGGAACTGGATAGATTTTGGTAACCCGGTGTACCCAATGGCCTGGTTTCTTTTCGGTGGAAAGGATTGGGATGAGGCGAGAGCGTTTGCTATGTCAATCTATTTTGATACTTACGGAATGGGGAGGAATCTCCCAGACTTTCTCATGTTGCCATGGAGACTATCTTTTTCAGGGAGATTTGACACCATACGTTTTGACGGCGCCATAGGTCCGTTCCTACTCCTTTTTTTAGCCTTGGCTTCGGCGTCGGGCTATCTATTGATCCGGCGACGGTCAGCCGGGGCTATAACGAAACAAATAGGACTCATGTTTATAGTATCCGCTGCCTTTTTTGTGTTTGGAACCCAGCAAACGAGGTTTTGGTTGCCATCTCAGATGCTGGCTTGCGCTTTTGCCGCTCCTGCGTTAGAGCATCTCGTGAACTGGGCAAGGAACAGACGCCTGATAAAGACAGTGTTTTTCTTGATCCTCTTCGGTTCCCTTGCCTGGAATATGTGGTTTCTGGGTAAACAGTTTTTTGTGGTTGGTTACTACAAATCGGTTTTAGGCATGGAGCAGGAGCGCTCCTTTCTTTTTCGAAATGTTCCTGGATACCCGGCATTAGAATTTATCAATCAAAATCTCCCTGCACACTCGCGCACACTTTCTGTGTGGACTGGAGCGTATGGCTATTATTTCGACCGCCCATACTACTCCGACACTTTCATAGAAGATGCTACTCTGAAAAGATTTATTAATGCATCGGCTAACGGAAAAGAACTGTCCCAACTTCTGGCCCGGGCAGGATTTACCCATCTTTACGTATGGCTTCCCTTGGTGGAAAAAAACATGAAACCGGAGCAATTGACAATCTTTAATGATTTCATTAAAAACGGAGCCCGTGAGCTTTTTCACTACCAGAATTACGGGGTGTTCGAAATACACAGACAATAAAACCTGGGGTCGCAGTATCATTATTTGCCTTATCGGTTAGAAACTCATTTCAATCTCATAGCTCCTTTTTCAAAAAAAGACCCTTTCCTTATTTGGTTGAATTTCACTCCATCTGCATATCAATCCCCTTCTCATCTGGCGATGTAGGATCCCAGAGAAAAAGATAAATGGAAGCATCCGTTGGAAATCTGTTGAAATTAAGAAAACTACCATCGAAATAACCCTTCAAGACAATTTGTGAATTCCCCTTCATCAATTTTGCGGTTTTCGTTCCTCCGATAATCCATAGACGGCCTCCATCAACAACATACTGATGACAGCAAGTTTTAGAATGATAAATGGTGAATACTTTATTTTGATAGGTGAAGGAACTTCTATATTCAACTTCTCCGGTTGAAAGCTTCCGGAAGGAAATGGCGTAATGCCGGCCTTCTGGATATTCACCAAAATAATGAAGTATCCCCGGCATATACCCCATAAAAGACACATCAAAAAGTTTATCACCTTCACGTAGGTTTGTTTTCAGGTAATTGACTAGCCCCATGAAATCTTCCTTTTCAGAACGGTAATAAAGCGGAAAAATCACAAGGTTGGATGCAATAAAGAGGATGATGAAAAGAAATTTCAAGCGAATGACTCTTCTTAATCTTTGAAATCTACCTTCGATGGCATTGGTGGATAAGTATAAAGTTATAAAGAAGAGAGGTAAAAAATTGATAAAGTATCTTGAGCTAATGAAATGAGTAATGTTGAATACCTTGCAGTATAGATAGAATCCCCCAATGGGTAAAATGAAGAGACCTAAAAGAACAAGGGGGTTCCTCCAATTCTTTGAGAAGACTGGGGAAAGGATTAGCAGAATGACTGAAACAATCATCAGGGGGATATGGGGAACCCAATCATGTAAGACTCCGTAGAGGATCTCCCAAAATAAGATGAGAACCTTTGCTTGAAAGGGATCCATTGAGGGTTGGCCCTTGTAATTTAATCCTATAAAAAGGAACCAGGGAAGGCAGAAGAGAAGAATCAGACCATTAAAGATTAACAACGAAGAAAAACAGGACCTTTTATCATCTTCATTCACCCGGTAGAACCAGAGAATCTGGGATAAAGCGACAAATGGGATAGAACTGTAACTTGTTTGCAACGAAATGGCAAAAAAAAGTGCAGCAGGAAGCAAGTAACGTTTTTTGGATGTTTCCAGGTGTTTCATAAAAAAGTAGAGGCCCGCCATGCCGAGGAACATAAGCAGTGCATACGATCGCCCTTCCTGGGAAAGACTTATGTGATAGGCCATAAAGGCCAAAGAAAGAGCACAGGGAAGGGCAATCCCTGGAGAGAACAATCTTGCAAGTAAATAGATCATCGGTATTGAGAGGGTTCCGAAGATGAGAGGGATGATTCGGAGGTCTCTTTCGGGTTTGGTGAAGGGGTAGAATTGATGGGTGAGGAGAAAGAAGAGGGGAGGGTGAAGGTAATTAGGCCTCTCTTTATAGAATTTTAACTGGTCGTTTAAACCAAACCTCGAATCATTAAATGTATGGATTTCGTCCAACCAGAGGGATTTTCGGTCGAAGGTGTAGAATCTCAATGCAAACCCGATGAGAAGGCAGAGAATAAGGATAAAAATTTCTTTTCGTTTTGAGTTACCCATAACACTCAGTCCTCAGTCCTAAATTCAATTTAATCAATAGGCAAATCGATTCCCTTCTCATTGGGTGATTTAGGATCCCAGAGAAAAAGGTACATGGAAGCATCTGTTGGGAATCTATCGAAATTAAGAACACTTCCATCAAAATAACCCTTGAGAACAAGAATAGGAATCTTCTTAAATTCTTTTGCGGCAATTTTATTGGCAACAATCCACAACCGGGTTCCTTCTATACCATACTGGACCCAGTAATCTTTTGAATTCGTAATGGTAAATTTTTTATTTCCCATAACTAAAGAAACCCAGTATTCAATCCCATCTTGGGGAACCTTCCGGGTTGAGAATAAGTAAAACCTCCCATCTGGGTATACCCCAAAATAATGGAGAATTCCTACGAAATATAACTCTGTTCCTAAAACAATGATTTTATCCCCGTCCTTTAATTGACCCTTTAAATACGTTACCAATCCCCTGAAGTCTTGTTTCTCAGAGCGGTAGTAGAATGGAAGGATAACAAGGCTAGACAAAACAAAGAGAATGATGAAAAGTTGTTTCAAGCGCATGAATCTTTTCAGATTTTTAAATTTAGCTTCAAAGACATCCAATGATAAGTATAAGGTAATTAAGAAGAGTGGTAAAAAACTGATAAAGTACCTGGAGGTCAGGAAATGCGATATACCAAAAAATTTGAATAATAAAAAAATACCTACTATCGGCAGAATCAAAACGGCCAAAAGAAGAAGAGAAATCTTCCGAAACCTTGAGAAAACGGGGGAAAGCATTAATATGACTACCGAAAAGGCCATAAGAGGGAGGTGAGGTACCCAATCGTGTATTATCCCATAGACTAGCCACCGAAACGAGACAGGGTTCTGTTGATTAAAGCTACTCAAGATTGCTTGGTCATTGTAATTTAATGCTATAAAAAGAAACCAAGGAAGGCAGAATAGGAGAATGAAACCATTAAAAATCAAGAAATGAGAAAAGCGGAAATTTTTATCATTTTCATTCACCCTATAAAACCAGAGAATCTGCGATAAAGTTATAAATGGAACAGAGCTGTAGCTAGTGTACAACATAATGGCAAAAAAGAATCCAGCAAGAGGTAAATATCTCTTTCTCGATGTGTGAAGGTGCTTCATCAAAAAATAGAGTCCGGTCATTCCGAGGAACATGAGCAGTGAGTAGGAACGTCCCTCTTGGGAGAGACTGATATGGTACGTCATAAAGGTGAGAGAGAAAGCGCAGGGAAGAGCGATGGAAGGAGAAAATTGTCTTGAAAGCAGGTAAATCATGGGGACGGAGAGGATTCCGAAAATCAGAGGGATAATCCGGAGGTCTCTCTCTGGTTTGGTAAACGGGTGGAATAAATGGGTGAGAATGAAAAAGAGAGGAGGGTGATGGTAAGTTGGATTTTCCTGGTAGTATTTTAGTTGGTCCTTGATACCATACCTCGAGTCATTAAACGTGTGGATTTCGTCCAACCAGAGAGATTTCTGGTCAAAGGTGTAGAATCTCAATGCAAACCCGAATAGAAGGCAGAGAATAAGGATAAAAATTTCTTTTCGTTTTGAGTTACCCATAACACTCAGTCCTCAGTCCTAAATTCAATTTAATCAATAGGCAAATCGATTCCTTTCTCATTGGGTGATTTAGGATCCCAGAGAAAAAGGTACATTGAGACATCATTCGGAAATTTGTTAAAGTGGGCGAAACTTCCGTCAAAATATCCCTTCAGAATGCAAGACGGGTTTTCTTTACTCGTTTTGGCATCAGTTTTTCCTACAATAAGCCACAGCCGATTTCCTTCAGTGGCGTATTGAATCCAATAAGTCTTTGAAAAGGTAATTATAAATTTCTTATTCTGAAATATTAAAGGAATTCTATATTCCGTTTCATTTTCAGAAACCTTTATTGTCGGATAGAGATAAAAGCGGCCTTCGGGGTAGACTCCAAAATAATGGAGCAGTCCTGGAATATAACCTGGCGTCCTTAGAACAACTTTATCCCCATCTCGGAGATGATTTTTTAAATAAGCTACCAAACTCCTGAAGTCTTGTTTTTCAGAACGGTAATAGGGTAGGAGAATCACCAAATTCGATGCGATGAAGAGGATGATAAAGAGCAATTCCAAGCGTGCGAATCTCTTCATTCCATCCAATCTTTTTCTAATGGAATGGAGTGATAGATATAAGGAGATAAAAAAAAGCGGGAGAAAATTAATGAAGTACTTGGCGCCAACAAAATGGGTAATATTAAAGAGTTTACAGAATAGATAAAGACCTCCAATGGGAAGTAGGAAGATGGCTAAAAGGGCTAAAGCGTTTCGTTTTTCTCTTGAAAAGAATGGAAAGAGGATTAATAGAGCCGCCGATATGATCATCAGGGGGAGGTAAGGAACCCAATCATGGAATATTCCATAGATGATGCTTTGAAAAGATATAACATATATAGCATCGAATGGAGGCATTATGGATTGGCCCTCGTAATAGATTAGCAAGAAGATGATCCATGGGAGGCAGAAGAGAAGGAGTAACCCGTTGAAGATCAAGAAGGAGAATAGGGGAGGATTTTTCTTTTCCTCATCGATTTTGTAAACCCATAGAATCTGGAAGAAGACAATGAAAGGAATGGAGCTATAACTCGTATAAAATAAGGTGGCAAATAGAAAAGCCGCCGGAAATAAAAATCGTATTTTTAGAGTTTTCAGGTGTCTCATAAAGAAGTAGAGCCCACTTATTCCAAGAAAGAGGAGCAGAGCGTATGAACGTCCATCTTGAGAAAGATAGATGTGGTAAGCCATAAAGGTGAGGGAAAGGGCACATAGCAGAGCAATTGAAGAAGAGAAGGTGCGCGCGAGTAGGTAGATCATCGGTATTGAGAGGGTTCCGAAGATGAGAGGGATGATTCGGAGGTCTCTTTCGGGTTTGGTGAAAGGGTAGAATTGATGGGTGAGGAGAAAGAAGAGGGGAGGGTGAAGGTAATAAGGGTTTTCTTCGTAAAATTTCAATTGGTCTTTAAAACCAGACCTCGAATCATTAAATGTATGGATTTCGTCCAACCAGAGAGATTTTCGATCGAAGGTGTAGAATCTCAATGCAAACCCGATGAGGAGGCAGAGAAGAAGGATAAAAATTTCTTTTTGTTTTGAGTTGCTCATAGAAGAAAGATTTTATAGACCATGAACATAACCGTTTTACAAAACTGGCCCTGTACCATAATAGGTTCAGGGCGGGCATCCTAACCTTAACCCGTCACCTGCAAACCTAAGATTTTCATTCGATCGGTATGTCAATCCCTTTTTCTCCCGGTGATTTAGGATCCCAGAGAAAAAGGTACATGGATGCATCGCTTGGAAATCGCCTAAAATTAGCAAAGCTTCCATCAAAGTATCCCTTCAAAGCACAAGGAAAATTCTTTTGAATATCCTCCTCGCCCCCTTTTCCAACAATAATCCATAGTCGACTCCCATCCGCAATATATCGACTCAAAGGGATATTGGAGTAAAATATATCGAAACTTCTATTCTGAGAAATGAGAGACACCTTTAATTCAAACTCCTTTCCTGGATCTTTCCATAAATAGGGGATGGCGTAATGACGATTCTGGGGATACACCTTAAAATAATGAAGAATTCCTGGAATATAGGCATATGATCTCACAAAAATCTTATCCCCATCTCGGAGTTGACTGTTTAGAAAGTTCACGAGACCTCTGAAATCTTGTTTCTCGGCGCGATAATAAAGAGGAAGAATGATTAAGTTGGAGGCGATTAAAAGAATGAGGAAGAGGAAACGCGGCCGCAACAATCTCCTTAATCTCTCGAATCTCAATTCAATAGCATTGAGAGATAAGTATAAAGTGATAAAGAAGAGGGGAAGAAAAATGATAAAGTACCTGGAGGTGATAAACTGAGTCACATTCAATAATTTACAGTATAAATAAAGCCCTCCTACAGGGAGAAAGAAAAAAGCCAAGAGGATGAGGCCGTTTCCTTTATTTTTTGACAAAATCGGAAAAAGAATCAAGAGAATCAGAGAAGCAATTGTTAAAGGCGAACGAGGTGCCCAGTCGTTCAATATTGCTTGTGTCAGGCTCGAGATAGAACCAATGTCTTGAATGGTTAAGGGGTCCATAAAGGGCTGCCCCTTATAATTCAATATTAAGAATAATATCCATGGAATACAGAGGAGCAGAGTGATACCGGCTAATATTAAAAAAGAAGAAATGGTAGATTTCCTTTGGGTTTCATCTATCCGATAGAACCAGAGCATTTGGGTAAAACCAATAAAGAGTACAGAGCTGTAACTCGTATGAAATAAAATGGCATAACAAATGGCTACAAAAAATAGATAACTCTTTTTAGATGTTTTGAGGTAATGTATAAAAAAGTACAGGCTCAACATCCCGAAGAACATGATCAGCGAATACATGCGACCGTCCTGAGAAAAATAAATATGGTAAGTCATGAAAGTCAAAGAAAGGGCACATGGAAAAGCGATGGTCGGGGAGAATAATCTCGCAAGAAGGTAAATCATCGGGATTGAAAGCGTTCCGAAGATTAAAGGAATAATCCGTAGGTCTCTTTCTGGATTGGCAAACGGGTAGAAGATGTGGGTGAGAATATAAAATAATGGAGGATGAAGGTTTGTCGGATTCTCTTTATAATATTTCAGTTGGCCTTTAAGGTTATCTCTTGAATCATTGAAGGTGTGAACTTCATCAATCCAGAGGGATTTTTGATCGAATGTGTAGAACCTTAGTGCAAAGCCTACAAGGAGACAGAGGAGAACAATAAGTATCTCTTTTTTTAAAGGGCCATTCATCCTGAAAACCTTAATATTTTCTTGCCACACAGAAGATCGAAACCCCAAAGGGGAATGAAATATATCTCAACAAATAGGGTTCCAGGGAGAAAATAGTTTTTAGAAAATAATTGACCAACGGGGAATTAATTCTATTCTCAGATTCAATTTTAAATTTTAGAAGGTGAATCAGTCGCCTGGCAAAAAGAATAGGAAAGAAGAGAAAAAAATTGAAATAAGAAGATTTCAAAATATCGAACCCCGCCGCTTTTAATTTATTCGTAATCTCTTTCCTTGAATACCTTCTCTTATGTCCTGTAACGATATCCTGAATTCCCCAAAGGAAGTTGAAGGCTGGAGCAGTTAAAATTAGATTTCCTCCTTTTTTTAAAACCCCATAAAATTCACTTATCCCGTCAACGTCGTTATTAACATGTTCGAGGACATCCATCGCAACAATTAGGCCAATAGAGTTGGATCGGAGGGGTAATTTACTTAAATCTCCATTTATTAAGGGCAATTTTAATCTTCTTTTGACAAGGGAAAGAGCATAGAGTGAATGGTCCAAGCCGATTGCATGAACTCCTTTTGAACTTAATACGGTGAGGTTTGATCCTGCACCACAGCCGATATCTATCGCCCATTCTTTTGTTGAAATATTAATAGAAGTTAAGAGGTATTCAAGCAGTTTTCTTCTAACAGTGAACCACCAGTGGAAGCTTTCAACCTGCCATTCGATGTCGTAATTCGTCTCACTGGGTTTGAAATCAGCCATTAATTTAGGGATTGTAAATTGTGAGATTATCAATTAAAATTGTTCACATTATTTCACAAACTTGGTTTGATTGCAAATTTCAATCCAACTTCTTATTTAAACTACTTCATTAAAATCGGATTTTTGGAATGCCTAATAAAGATAGAACCATAAAAGATTTTGGAAGACAATGGCTTCGATACTCGGATAACGAGGGGTATTATGGTTCTCTTGAATTGTTCTCAGATATGCTTTTACCATTTTTAAAACCAGAGGATTTGAAGAATTGCAAAGTTGCAGAGATTGGAAGCGGGGCGGGTAGGATCGTCAATATGTTGCTGGAGGCTGGAGCCAGCCATGTGATTGCTGTGGAGCCCTCCGATGCATTCGCGGTTTTGGTTCGTAATATTCAAAATCCTGAAAGGGTAACCTGCCTTAAAATGACAGGAGACCAATTACCTGCTTACGGGAATCTGGATTATATTTTTTCAATTGGGGTTTTACATCATATTCCCGACCCCAAACCAGTGGTCGAAGCGGTGTTTAAGGCATTGCGCCCAGGGGGACATTTTTTTGTTTGGTTATATGGCAAGGAAGGGAATGAACCCTATCTTGTACTGATAAAGCCGCTGCGAGTTCTGACAAGAAAATTGCCCCATTTGGCTATTGAATCACTTGTTTGGCTTATCTACTTCCCCCTCAACCTTTATATTCGTCTTAGCCACAGATTTACATTACCCCTAAAAGAGTATATATTATCAATTTTTGAGAAGATGTCTCCCGAAAAGCAGAGACTCATCATTTACGACCAGCTCAACCCTGCTTATGCAAAATATTACACAAGGCAGGAAGCCATTAACTTATTGGAAGACGAGGGCTTTGTGAATGTCCGAATCCACCACCGACACGGATACAGTTGGACCGTAATCGGAACCAAACCCTGAAGTTTCCTGGATTCCTGGCTTCCTAATAAGGAATGCAGGAAAGCATGAAAGAAAATGGGTTTGAATTCTCCTGGATTCCTGGGTTCCTTATGACAAATATTGTCACTTCCTGGACAAAAAGCGTAAATGAAAAATGAATTATATTATTGAATTGAGCCTGAGAATAGACTCTGTGAAATCACGAAACAAAAAAGAACAATAATATCAATTAAATATGCAATCATTTGATTTACGGTTTTATTTTTTAATTTGGCACAAATTATGCTTTAATAAAACCAAAAATTAAAAAAAGGAGGTGATTCAAGCCGAGAAAGAAAATTTTAAGTGATGTGGTTAGAATTCGTAGACGAATAACGTAACCCTTAAACGAAACGGGCTTCGTCACCGTCACCATTGAACGAAAACATTTAAAAAGGAGGTTCATCATGTTAAGAATGAAGAAACAGAAAGGTTTTACATTGATTGAGTTGTTGATTGTCATTGCAATTATTGGGATTTTGGCTGCCATCGCTATACCAATGTATAGGACACAGACAATCAAGGCAAAAATGACTGAAGTTACGAATGCAATGAGTAATGTCGCAAGTGCCGTGGCCGCCTATATCCAGGAAGGAGATGGCGACTGGCCAAGTGCTGGCACCAAGTCTTTGATTCAATCAAGTTTGGGGGTTGCAACAGATGCACTCCTTAGAATTGGTGGTATGTCAGTGACCGCTGGGGTCATTTCCGCAGAAGTAACAGGTATTGATGCTGCTACTGTTAACGGTAGGTGGTTAGTATTGACTCCATCTTCTTCGGCTACTGATAGATCGATCACCTGGACTTGGACTGGAGGCGCCACTATGCCACCGGCTTTTGTTCCAAAACGGTAATTTACTTAGCTACTTAAACTAACCCATTGATTTGCTTGTTGGTGCTCAGGGGTTATTATATCTCTGAGCACCAACATTTATTTTAGAAATAGAAATGTTTTTAATCCAAATGAATAGTTTATGGATCTAATGGGAAACAATTGAAATCTGGATTTACCCTGATTGAATTATTGGTTGTCATTGTTATTATAGGAATTTTGACTGCGCTTGCAATTCCATTTTACCAAGGATATGCCGTAAGGGCAAGATTGACTGAAGTGGAAAATGCAATGGCAATCGTTAAGGGTGCTGTTTCAGCATACCGGCAAGTGAAAGAAGGATGGCCTGATTGCCCAACCATAAATGAGGTTAGGAATAGCCTGGGGGTGGGGTTGGGAAATGTCACAAGGATTGCCACAATATTTGTAGTTAATGGCGTAATTACTGTTACAATACAAAATATTTCTCCATTGGTGGATAACAAAACACTAACATTAACACCGACCCCAAATGCTGATGGTTCATTCAAATGGACCTGGGGGTGGTCGGCGGATTTTCCTCCCCATATGAGGCCTAAATCTTAAATAAGAGGGGGTCCAATGAACCGGGATAAAGGAATTACGCTTATTGAAATGTTGGTCGTAATATTGATTGTGGGGATTTTGGCGGCTATAGCCATTCCCGGCTATACCGGATATTTGGTAAGGGCACGCAGGGCCGATGCCAAAACTGCATTGGAGCAATTCAGGGCCGCACAGGAGATGCGGAGAGCTGAAAGGGGTGGATATTCAACCAGTATAGCAGAGCTTCGAAACACATGGGGAGTGCCGGCAGTGGCCGGAGATTATGGTATCAATTTTGATGATGGTGGAGCTACTTTAACAGCAAATACCTTTACAGCAGAGGCAACGCCTGTGACTGCAAGGCAGCTCGGCGATGGAAGTTTATTTATCGACTATCGGGGAAATAAAACTCCCGCTGATAAATGGGCCAAATGAAAGTTTGATATTGGAATATTGGAATGATGGAATAATGGGTAAAATAACATAAAGCAAAGTGCATAGAGCATAGAGTCTTAAGACGAAATGAGAAAAGACAGAAGCAAGATAAGACAATTTATCTTGCTTTTTTTGTTTAATCATTATAATAAGGAAGCCAGGAAAGCAAGAAGTAACCGTAACCTAAAGACAAGAGTGATATGTGCGTTGGTAACGAAGCCCGTTTCGTCAATCGGTAACGGTTACGAGCTTTTTAGGGGGCTTAACAGGGGGGGACTGAAAAATGGATTCCATCCAAGGAATCAAAGAGAAAATCACACCAATACTTCAACAATACGGAATCACAAGGGCCGCGATCTTTGGGTCTTTGGCAAAAGGAGAAGCTAAAATTAGCAGCGATGTTGACATTTTGGTCGAAATTAAGAGCGACATGAGCTTGCTTGATTTTATAGGGATTAAGATAGAGATTGAAGAGGCCCTTAAAATGAAAGTTGATTTAGTGGAATATGATACGATTAAACCCATTATTAAAGAGAGGATTTTAGCTGAACAGGTAGTCATATTATGAACCCCGTTAGACCATATTGGTTTTATACCTATGTTTTAAAAAGTCATAAAGATGGTGAATTTTATACCGGGACTACAAGTAATCTAAAAAAAAGATTAAAAGAACATAATAGTGGACTGGTTAGCTCGACCCAATATAGATCCCCATTTGAGCTGATTTATTTTGAGGCTTGCCTGAATAAAGATGATGCTTATATGAGAGAAAGATACTTAAAAACAGGGGTTGGAAAAAGATATATCAAAAACCGTCTTAAGGGAGGTCTAATGGGGTGACAAGGGATATGAGGCTTTATATACAGGATATACTTGAAAGCATAGAAGCAATAGAAGAGTATGTTCAGTTTACAACGGAGGAGCAATTTTATGGGAATCGACAACTGCAGGATGCAGTTTTAAGGAGATTGGAGGTTATCGGTGAGGCTGTAAACCCCGTTAGAAATTCCAGCGGGGCATTAACCCCCAGGAATTATTCTAAAATCTAAACCCGCTGCAGCCGCTGGCCCAGAGGGCCTCTGGCCCGGAGGGAGCAACGGGGCATTATTTCTAACGGGGTAAAAAATTTAGACGGAGATTTCAGAAATAGATATCCAGAAATACCTTGGAAAAAGGTTGCAGGTTTGAGGGATGTCCTTATTCATGAATACTTTGGTGTCAGCCTGAAAAGGGTTTGGCGGGTGATAAGGATAGATTTGGTGGATCTCAAATCTCAGATTTCAAGGATTTGGGAAGAAATAAAAGCAGACTTATAGTAGGAGAAGGGCTATGGATTCTTTGTGGGCGATAACTCCCGAAAAGGTTCGAACTGCAATACAAAGGATTATAGAGGTCAGCCGTCCTCGGAAATTAATCCTTTTTGGCTCGTATATTCGTGGAAATATGAATTTGAACAGCGATCTTGATATTCTAGTTGTAACAGGCGATGACATTGAAAATCCAAGAAAAGAGAGTGTTCGAATTCGGCACGCCTTGAAAGGAATCGTGATGTCTATGGATATTCTTGTTTTGCAGGAAAATAAACTCAAAGAACTGACCGATGCGCCTGGTTTGATTATTAGAGAAGCATTGAGAAACGGAAAAGTCGTTTATGAATCCTCCTGAAAAGAAACGCTTGCCTGCTTCACCTGAAGAATGGTTGGTCCATGCTAAGGGCGATTTAAAGCTCGCAAGGCTTGGAAAAGAGAGCAAAGATGTTTTGCCTCAACAGATCTGTTTCCATGCTCAACAGGCTGTAGAAAAAACTTTTAAGGCTGCTCTTCGTTTTAGGATCAAAATTCCATTTCCGTCTGGGTTATACAAATTTAGAACCTTTAAAGATGCGGGAATTTGGGAAAGGGAATGGTGGGTCAAAAGTGGAGCTACAAAAAGAGATCGTTAACAATAAACGATAAAATAAAAAGGATATGGTTAACGGTGACGATGCTCGTATCGTAGCCAGAAGCTTGAAAATGGAGGCTCGAGTATCCGGTTTCTATAAACGAGTTTCGATACGGGCTTCGACAACGATAAACGATTAGTACGTAACCTTTAAATACTATGGACCTCTCAATCATCATCCCTATGTTCAATGAAGCTGAGAATGCGGAGCATACCCTTGCCCGAGTTGAGGGGGCGCTGGCTTCTTTTCAGGGAGATTACGAAATCATTGCGGTCAATGATGGTAGCACTGACAATACCTTGGAGGTCTTGCAGGGGATTGCCAGCCTGAATAAAAGAATAAAGGTTGTTTCATATCCGAGAAATATTGGTCGGGGGATGGCATTAAGAAGAGGATTTCAGGAATCAAATGGAAAACTTGTTGTATCAATCGATGCCGACCTCAGTTACGATCCCGATTATATACTGGAGCTTATCAAAACACTTGGAGCTGATCCGGATGTCGATTTCGTCCTCGCCTCTCCCTACATGCCAGGGGGAGGGGTTAAGAATGTTCCATTTCTTCGATTATGGATCAGCAAATTAGGGAACAAAATCCTTCGATTTGCAATGCCCAATCGTATTTATACCTCCACAGGGATCTTCCGTGCCTATCGAAAAAAAGTCCTTGATTCCCTCGAAATGGAGTCGGATGGGAAAGAGATTCATCTCGAGATTCTCTCGAAGGCCATGGCCCTTGGGTTTCGTGTCAAAGAAATCCCCGCTATTCTTACCAGCCGGAAAAGAGGAAAGTCAAAATTTAAATTCAAAAAAACTGCCACTTCTCATCTCATCTTTTCTATTTTTGAAAAGCCCATGATTATATTTGGATTTCTTGGTCTTTTAACTCTCGGGATTGGCTTACTGATTGGAACATATATAGCTTATTTAAGATTTTCAGGAGACCTAACCCCAGGGAGGCCCTTAATTACATTCGCTATTTTATTGATTCTGGGGGGAATTCAAATTCTTTCCTTTGGATTTATAGCGATACAGATCGTTTCGCTTCGGAGAGAGATTCTTCGTATTCAAAAGGAAAATCTTGAGTTAAAAAAAGAAATGACAGATAAAATTGGGGGGGGGGCAGAATAGACATGGGGAAAGGCCGTTTGAATCAGCAGGAGGAACGGGAATGAGGGGCAAGATAAACTCCGCTTTTCTTCTTCTCTCCACCTTCCTACCATCGTTCCTGCGGGTGCTCCTGCTCCGAATGCTCGGACACAAGATTGGAAGGAACGTCCACATCTCTATTTTGACGATTCTCCATGCGCCCAAAATAGAGATAGGCGATGATGTTCGAATCGGCCCTTTCAATATCGTCAAATGCGGAGACGAGGTCAAGATCGGTTTCAGTTCGGGGATCTCTTTCCTTGTCATTATCTATGGAAGAGGCTTTTTCCATTTGGGAGCACGGTCGTATATTTCTGTTAAGACCTTCATCGATACAACAGGAGGAGTTGAAATCGGTGACTATACCGGCACCGGACCGGGAACGATGATATTTTCCCATGCCATCTTTTTGCCCCCGACCAAAGGCTTCCCGAGGGTGATTAAGAAAACGACCATCGGCGATTATGTATGGTTGGGAGGCTTGAATTTTTTGACCGCAGGCTCAGTGATCGGTGATCACGTGATGAGTTTGCCGGGTTCGGTGATTTCCAAGGAAGTGGACAGTAGAATCTTGTTCGTAGGGAAAGACCAACAACTGCCTCTGAGCAAGGTGTGTAAGAGAATGAGTGAGATAGAAACGCGCTCATTAGTGCGGGAGATTTTGCGGGATTTTGCACAGGCGGAGAAAATGGATTTTGAGGAAGAGAACGAATTTCTTTATGTCGGAAAGCGCCGATTTCAGATCATCTCGGAGCCTCTGGATCCCCCGGATCCAGAGACAATCTATTTTGTTATCTCGGATGGAATTCGGTTGACGGGAAGGGCGCAATGGTACAATGTTCTATCCCTTGAGTGTTCCCCGCTGTGCAAAAATCGTTTCGGCAAGAAGCTGCAAACTCATATGAGAAGGTACTTTGGCCTCCATTTTGCCTATTCCGATACGGATTCGTAAGACCGGGGGATACCTGACGACATGAGACGTGGGCACGGGGATATAACGGAGGTAAACTTTCAGGTTCATTTCCATCCAAGTTGTTTCGCTTCCAACACAAATACTTCGCATCCCAAAAGAGAATCTGGTGTTAAATAAGGAAATTACGGAAAACGGTTCACCCTGAAACAATGGTGTGAATTCTAAATTTGATAATCAGAAAAAACTTGATGAAGCCAGTAAGAATTATTATTGAAAATATTCCAGAAGGACCTCTCGCCATCAGCGAGATAAAATATACCTTTAGAGCCTTGTTAAGCATAGCCGGATTGCCTTTCCATTTCATTGAAGATGAAAAAGAACGTGCGGATATCTACTATGGGAAAGCTTGCCCCGGTGATTATGGTCTTTTTATCGAGATGGCAGATATAAGAAGAGAAAATATAGGACGACCGATCAAAGCAGTTAATGAGAATAACCATGTTTTTGTTTTGTTCACAAATAGGCAACGCGAGGATAATCTATTAATTACAAACACAAACAACACCTGCATTTGGAACGATATCATACTCTCATCCTTCTATCTTTTATCAGGATGGGAAGAACGATTTATCCATCGGGATAGAAAAGATAGACATGTAGTACAGGAATCTTTTTTATATCGAGAAAAAATTCTCCATGATCCAATAGTAAATCAATATTCGACTATGCTCAGAAATTTATTTAGAAATTCCCATAACCCGATCTCGTTGTGGCCGTCGAATAAAAGATATGCGGTTGCTTTATCTCATGATGTCGATTATCCGGAAATGATTCGGTGGATTGAA
>Ga0315277_10003767_pt1 | contig 20503 bp, 19 predicted proteins | sample YL17G05_15_MG_FD_203695 | JGI IMG/M metagenome (GOLD analysis project Ga0315277, IMG submission 203695) | Sediment microbial communities from Yellowstone Lake, YNP, Wyoming, USA - YL17G05_15 | ecosystem: Environmental > Aquatic > Freshwater > Lake > Sediment | place: USA: Wyoming | collected... | reverse complement strand
AATCGATCCTTCCAGCCCATTCATAGGAAGCGGTTCATTAGACGGACAAGGAATCCCCCCGAACTTTTTCGCCGACATCGACGTAAGAAAAGGCTTTGCATACTCTATCAACTACACGCAACTGATAAATGAGGCCTTTTCAGGCGAAGCTGAGCAGCCAGCCACACCAGTGATCAAAGGACTACCCTTCTATAATCCGGACCAGGAAAAATACGCTATCAACCTCACAAAGGCTAGAGAACATTTCGAGAAGCCTTACAATGGTCAATTATGGACTACAGGGTTCAATATGACAGTCTGCTATATCGAAGGGAACCTTTTGCAGCAGAAACTATTTGAAATGATCAAAACCAACGTGGAAACCCTCAATCCACTGTTTCACATCAACATACAATCAATGTATCCGGGAGAGTATAATCCTTATGTTCGTCCGATAATCAACATGGGGTGGGCTGCTGACTTTTCGGATCCTCACAACTTTCTATATGCGTTTGCGCACAGCAGAGGGAACGCCGGGCAGCGTACTCACTATCAAAATGCAACACTTGACGCGTTGATTGATGAGGGAATGAGAACATTTGATGTCGACCAGCGGAGACAAGTCTACTACGAGATACAAAGCATTTACCACAACGAATGCCCAGGCGTCCCGTTGGCGCAGTCTACCGCACGGAGGTTTGAGCATGATTGGGTTCAAGGCTGGTATTACAATCCGCTCTTGTATACTGGTAACTACTTCTACACTCAATGGAAGGAATCCATTTCCCAAGAGGTGACTCCGGGCAACAACACTATCGATGAAGTTGCCACTTCTGATACGCTGATTCTAATGAACACTACCGCACCAGGAGAAGTAACAGTGTCCATGCATGATCTGCAGATTGAAGGAACTATTCCGAATGACGTTGTAAACATGAAATGCGTGACCGTTGACACAACTCTGGCCCCGGAGAATATCACGTGGCCGATTGAAATTCGCATCTACTACACAGATGAAGAAATAATATCTGCCTACGTAGAGCAGTCAACCCTAAAGATGTACTACTGGAACGAGACAACAAATGAATGGATTCTGGAAGAAAACTCGGGATGGGTGCAACCATCAGATATAGATGGATACGTGGGCTACGTTTGGGCAAGAATATACCACCTAAGCCTGTTCACAGCAATGGGTCAGAGAAGAGCAGCTCCTAACGTGAATCCAATCCAAGCTCCCATTGCACCGGTAAGAATGGGCACAGAAATCACAGCCACAGCCACATTCACAGGCTTTTTCCTTGACACTCACACCGCCACATGGAACTGGGCAGACGGCTCCACATCACTGGGAGCAGTAGAGGAGGCAGGCGGGTCTGGAACAGTCAGCGGATCTCACATCTACACCGCGCCAGGAGTCTACACGATAACGCTTACAGTGACAAACGACAGGGGCGACAGAGGATCAATATACTTCGAGTACGTAGTAGTCTACGATCCACAGGGAGGTTTCGTGACAGGCGGCGGCTGGATCATGTCACCTCAAGGAGCCTACACACTTGATCCACTTCTAACTGGCAAAGCAACGTTCGGATTTGTTTCCAAATACAACAAAGGCGCGACAATACCGAGTGGCAAGACCGAATTCATCTTCCACGTAGCTGGCATGAAATTCCAAAGCTCAACCTACGACTGGCTCGTCGTCGCCGGGGCAAGAGCCCAGTACAAAGGTTCTGGAACCATTAAAGGCGGGGGAAACTATGGCTTCATTCTGACCGCGACTGACGGACAGATAAGCGGCGGCGGAGGAATTGACAGGTTCAGGATCAAAATCTGGGACAAAACCACAGGCACCGTCATATACGACAACCAGCTCGGACAACCAGACAACGCAAACGCGTCTCAGCTAATTGCAGACGGCAGCATAGTCATCCACAAAGGATAAAACTTGCAGAACCTCATGCAAACACCCATTTCCCTCTTTTTCAACCTGTAATCGATCGATACGTACAAGCGCGCGCGTTGGAAGCCCAGCTTTCTGTATGTTGGAATCTTGACTATTGTTCTCTTTATCTCTGGTATGGGCAAGTATTCAAACCGAAAATCATTAAATATCCTTCCTCTTCCGTTCGGTGTTTTTTTGGACGTGCTAGATCCCACATTAATGGAGATCCCTAACATGGCACCCACCTGTGATAGCACAAAATTACGTTTGAATTAATAACAATTATCGATCAGTTGACGCGTGCGAAGGATTTTGTCCCATCTGTCCTGGAACGATCGATCCAATGGGAACCTGTACTTCCGAAACTGCCTATCTCTTATCTTGGGCTGGTCTTTTGTTCTTTCTACTACTAGGCATTCTCAATGAAACACAGTAAACCCTTTGCATATCCATCTCAGTCAACCTCTTTTCAACAGACTCGATTGCACTCTGCATTCATTTGGAATTCGCCTTTGATGGAACGTTCTCTTGTAGTATCTGTCCCCACACTTTCCACAAGACCACCACTCGCCCCTGTCCGCCATGAAAACTCCAGTTCCACACCTCGGACAGAACGGGTTTTTCCTCAAGATTTTTCCGTCTTTGACAACGTAATGCTTTCCCACTATTTCCCCCCAAAACCTTTTGATTCTAGTTGCTTTTCCCTCTGAATGAGTCTGAGGTCCCTCAGCTCGTACTCATACACCACTGTCTCCTTAGTCCTGTCATTTTTGAGTTCGACGCACATTTGAATTGCCTTCTCATTTTCAGACCAAACGCCGAAGCCCCGCACGAACTGAATCTCAACATAGCCAAACCAGTAAATCAAGTAGCCATCATTGGAGTGCAACAAAACCTCAAACGCTCGATCCAAGTCAACTCCGTTGAATTTGAGAAAACTCTGCACTTCATCCAGCATCTCATAACGGTTCTTTGGAAAACCAACGAATCTCGAACTATCAAACAATGCGCTCATAATTCTTCCTCCAAACCACTGTGCCGTCGACATCTTCCTATTATTCTTACGTATTCTGGCGGGATAGAACCACATAGGTAGACTCTGTCGGTCGCTCTGTAGAATCTTGTTCCACCTTTTCTAGCAGCTTCGGCATCTATCTTCAAGATCACTGGAGTCTTAGTTCTTCTCAACCCGATTTCCTTTGCCACTTTCACTGTTGGAGACAAATGCACCCACTTTCTCTTCATCGGTTTCACACCTTCTTCCAGGATTTTAGAGGCAGCATGATACGTTGTTCCATGATAGAGCAACTTCACGATGGTATCCTCTTCAAATTCAACCTTCACAGGTATGGTGTGACCGTACAAGGCTCTGATCCTGTCTCCCTTGACTTCAAAACGTTTCCCGTTACGTCCATTAACTATTTCGAGAATCAAATTCTTGTCAACCAGCGACATCTGTCTTGTCGACGACAATGCTCTGATCTTCCCCAGCAACTCATCGACATTTACGAAACCTTCGGCGTCCATCCTAAGATTCTGAGGGTCATGCCGTAAGAGGTAACTCATGTATCTACTGACTCTTTTCTTCAAATCCGCTTCCACGTGGTCATTCTCCCCAATCCCCGTTCTAACTGACATACGCGCTCCCTCTAGATCTCTTCGGTTTCTGCGATGATCTTGAATCGAAATTTCTTGTTTGGATTCTCCAAAAGCCTCTTGAAAATCTGTCTTGGAAGCAAGTCGTCGAGGCCTATTATGTAGGGTTTCGGTTCAGGTGTTTCCTTCAGATAGGACTCAATGGACTCACGCAGCCATTTTCGTTTTTGGTCATACACGTATCCCTCACCTCTGTAGTCAGGATCTCTCATAAGGAAAGAACATTCCCAGCATGTTGAATAGTAACCTTCAAAAACCGTTTCCTTCCAGTACACTCGCCCCTTTTCAGTTTGAGAACGCTTCACAGTCTCTTCCTCACATTCTGATCTTTTCTCTCGTCAATCTGCCTGTCTTAGGATCCGGTGCAAAACCCAGAGCTGTCAAGGTCGCTATGCCAAGTATGCAGCCGTCTTTGTCTTGTCCAAAGACAACTGATCCCAAACCGATCCTGCTTTTCAGTTCAAACTTGCATGGCCCCATACTTCTTTTCACAGTTCTCCCATTGCGGAGAATCAGATTTTTCGTTAGATATGGCTTGATTTTCAGTTTTTCAAGTTCAGTCGCTGGAACAACACTGTTGGGTGAGCTGGGGTCAACGAGCATGTTGAAGACGCCGCATCTATTCGGTTCTGTTACGTTGCACACTTTCACGGCATAAGAGACGTTGCTCCGGCGGTTGCGCTTCTCTGGCATCATCTCTGCTAGCTCCTCTTCACTCTTTACGTTCTGTTGCTCGAAGTATCGTACTGCCTGAGCCACTAGTCTATTATGCAGGGTCGGATGCTTCTTGACTGAAAAATTGCCCCTCTCCTCGTGATAGACATACACGTTGCCGTCATCCCATCCGAGCAGTTCCCATTGCCACTTGCCGTGCTTCTTTTCTCTATTGGCTACATTGTTTACACGGCGTGGACGTTTCCTTCCAGAAATCAACATGCCGCCGTCATGCTTGAATGGAGTCATGCATCTAGCTTCCTTGAGTTCAGTATGGTTCTCTTTTCCAGATGTTATAGGGGCACTGTCGCCAGCAATAGGTGCCTCCTTTGTATATGCAACCTGAACATTCGACCCTGTCAAAGAATCTTGGCCTGCTCACAGCCACAAACCCCCGAGATCATGCAATCGTCGCCGAGGGTAGCTAACCACCCAGAGACTGCCAGAATCGTTGCTGGAAGCGATCCTGCATCCGAGTTCGATCGTCAACTTGGAACTTCTGACGTCGCATCCAACCATACCTGTATTCATACGCATATTACTCCTATTCTCTCTTTCAATTTCCAACGCTTGACTAGATACTTGAATACATACAGTTGAGATAAATTAAAGATGAAAAGCCCGATTAGCATTCCACACAGGAAGAGAATTGCTGAGAATGCGTAGATTGGAAATTCCAGATCTGAAGAAATCGTCGCGATGCCCCTAATCATTGCGTGGAGGATTGAAACTCCCCAAGGTACAGTCTCGTCTGCCATGGACCACACAGTCAAGGCCGCAACTATGGACAGGGCCTTCCTTCTTCCGAGCAAACCGTCAAAGAAAGCCACTGCAAACATGCAAAGAATTCCTGCAAAGGGCCCTATGCCGACCATGTCACCTGCTGCTGCAATCACCAGTAGATACGATAACACTATGACAAGTAGCGGCTTCATCTTTCCTTATTCCCTTGGTTCAACATATCATTGCAAAAAGAGCGATTAAAGGGTTAACAAGGTTCGATTTCCTTCGTTTCCAGTAATAAAATCGACGAAAAGAGGCGAAGAAGAAACAATCGCACAAAATCAACATTTCTGAGGCAAAAATGCTCCTTAACGCGTCCATTCAGTCTGATCAATCGACTGTTTCATTTCAATTCTACCTTAGTGCGATTTCAACTATTCTTCCATTACGGTTATGTTGTAGCCGAAAGCATTTCAATTCTATCTTAGTGCGATTTCAACTCTAAAGCGTGAGCCATGCCTTCACGGTTCAAATTGAAATTTCAATTCTATCTTAGTGCGATTTCAACTATGTTCTTCTGTTGGCTCTATGTATTTGACTATGCATTTCAATTCTACGTCAGTACGATTTCAACATGGCAGTCGACACCGTCACTGATCCGACAGATTGATTTCAATTCTACGTCAGTACGATTTCAACGCGACTCCAGCGTTTGTTGGGACGTTGATGACTACGGGATTTCAATTCTATCTTAGTGCGATTTCAACTTTTCCATGATGTGTAATAATAAATCACTGTAACATCATTTCAATTCTACTTTAGTGCGATTTCAACAGGGCTCGTTTTCTGCTGCTTTCTACTATTGAGGGTTGAAATTTAAGCTTTCTTGGGCTTCTGAAAAGTCAAGATACGATGGCGTCTTCGTTTTATAAATGTTGACAAGATTATGGTTGTAGCTTCACTCTTTTCTATCCCCAAAACCGTTTTCGTGACCCACTGCTTGTCAGGTGCCATATAGAATATTATCGAGTCCTCTTCTTCCTTTATGAGATTCTTCAGGCTGACCGATCGGGTCTGCCTGTTGTCCGCAATTTCGTAGGAGCGTTCAAGGACATAGCCGAGAACTTGGGAGATATCACTGCAATACGGAATTCTTAAGAGGCTTTTGGAATGATAAGTCGTTTCATGCGGGCGCTCGTTGAACTTCGGGCTTTGTGCGATTGCGTTTACGATTTGATGTATCATCATAAACTGCAGGGTTTCTTGTATGATCTTTTGAAGGATTCGTCTTATAGTGATTTACATGATCGGCGGGGTTACAAGTTTTTCTGTTTTTCGAATATTTTTCCTTCGGTGGATATGCGTGAAGGCGATATCCGGCATTTTTTGTTTTCCTCTCCAGATTCGAGCCTTGTTGGCGACATTAGGGATCGTTTGGATGGTTTGCGTAGTACTGCGGGTCGCGCCAATATTGGTGAGATGTCCTTTAGAATTGTGGGCGTCTCTCTCTTGAATTCTAAGGTTGGAGATTCATGCGTTTTGTCGACTGGAACTCCCATTGTTATCAGGATCCCGAGAGCTAACTATGCTAGGTACGGCATCAATCCGCCTAAGGATTATCCCTATGTTTATTGGAGGAAACAATATCCTTTCGATGCATTCATAAAGCAACTTGAAGACAATCTATTCAAGAAATACAACATGTTTCATGGAACTTCTGTTGATTCCTTTCATCTATTTGAGCAGTTTGTTCTTAAAAAGCAGGTTTGTAATCATGTGATAATAAAAGGAAAAGAGATCAGGGTCTTTGGCTCTGTTTGGAAATTCATCTTCAATCATTTATACAAGGAGCAACAGAATATGTTGCAGTTCGGCTTGGACTGTGGATTCGGAGAATTGAACAGTCTAGGCTTTGGATTCATGAATGTTGGTCATGAACACGATCGGTAATTACGTAGAAGGATTGATGGAATGCTAGGTGCTGTGAAGAGCCTTGGAGACTACTTTTGTAGGAAAGAAAAATTAAGTGTGGAAAGTATGTTCATAGAGTCTTCCAAAATCGAAGATGTAAAGAATGTTATTTGCATAAATTTCGAGCGGACAAGCGGCGGCATCATTTACAGGAACGTTTCCATTTCAGGTTACAATCCAGATGACGCTGAGAAGTATTTGTATCGCATTCATCGTCACCAAAGATACGATGTAACCCTAACCTCGAGGATGAACACTTCTGAGAAGATTAGACAACGCTTTACACTCTGGTTCCAGCAATGTCCAGAAGAATACTTGAAAGACCCATTGTTGCATTCGCTCAAGAACGAGTTTTTGGGGAAAATTGAACAGATATTCAAGGATCTTAGCCAAGAATGCCTCGCGATCGGAGAAGAGAGCAAGCGAAACACCCTTGTCACTGTCACGATAAGAGATGAAAGCACTAAGTACATGGGTGATTATGAAATATTTAAGAGAATTTTAAGAGAAGAAGCGGGCCGCGGATTCTATTTCAGATACGATGTTAAGTCAAAGGGAAATGGAATATGTTCTCTCTGCAAAAGAGAGACTGAAGTCCTTGGTTTCGGTTCTCCATTCTCTTTTTACACTTTTGATAAACGGGGGTTTGCGCCGAATTTCATGCAGGAGAATGCTTGGAAATGTTTGCCTCTCTGCATGGATTGTGCAGTTGCATTGTCAGCGGGAAAGAATTTTCTTAACAAATACTTCTATAAGAGGTTCTATGGCTTCAACTTTTTCCTAGTGCCCAGTTTCATATTCGAGTTCAACGACAAGATAATTGAAAAAATCATAACTCCAAAGAGAGACTACAAGAGGATATTGTGCAGAGAAGACGACCTATTGGACGCGATAACTGAAACCGATGCACACAACCTCAAGATCAGCCTCAACTTTGTCTTCGTGAAGCCAAAACAAAGCGACTATGTCGACATAATGCGGTATGTTGAAGATGTCCCTCCGTCCTGGATCAAACAAATATCAGGTGCACTAGACTCCGTCTTTGCCGACTCCGTTTTCAGGGAGGATGATCTCAAGAGAATTTTCGGGAAGAAATGGGTTGGAAACTTCAACAAGAAGGGTGGTTTAGACCTGACTGTAGGTGGTTTGGTACGGTCCTTCTTTCCAAGGTCAAAGATCGAAGGAATCCAGGACAAGTACTTCCTAGACGTAGTTGGAGACATACTCTCGCAAAGAAGAATTCGACTGGAATTTCTAACCGATGCTTTCATGAAGACCATAGAAAGCAGTTTTAGAAAGAGCACTGCATTGGACGATTGGAAAACGAAAATTGTCGTACTCCAGTCGTTTGCATTAGTCTTATTACTCCACAAGTTGAATATATTGGAGGAGAGAAAAGGAGAATTGTCAACGAGAGCAGTTGAAAAGAAAAGCGAGCCACTGACAGTCTTTCTCAAAGAATATAGCAATGCTTTTGACACACCTGAGAAGAAAGCAACATTTCTCGAAGGGGTACTGGCGAAATATCTCCTCGATCTTCAATATGCTAAACGAAAATCCACGCCATTCAGGGAAAAACTGTATGGATTGAAGCTTGATAAGCGAAGGGTCAGAAAACTCTTCCCTGAAATCGTTGAGAAGCTTAGAGAGTATAAGATGGCCTATGCGGTTCTCGAGCAGGAGACAGCCAAAGCGTTTGTCGAAGCAGAGAAAGTGGGAAGTAAATTGTCCAACGAAGAGACGAGTTACTTCTTCACTCTTGGAATGGTTATTGCACCGGTTTTCAAGATTGAAAGTACAGGTGGTGAGGAAGAATGATTAAGAACAGATCCGAAATCGTGTTTCTTTATGACATAAAAGACACTAATCCGAATGGAGATCCGATGGACGAGAACAAACCACGGATCGACGAGGAAACAGGAATAAACATTGTTACAGATGTGAGACTCAAGAGAACGATAAGAGATCATCTCTACAAGTTCTTGAAGAAAGAGATCTTCGTGAGAGAAATCGAGTACGAACCAGGAAAGATCCAAGATGCAAAACTGAGGGTTGAAGACTTTCTGAAAGAGAAGGATAAGAAGCTTGACAAGAGCAAGCTCAAGCTAGACCAGATCGTAGCCATCATGAAAAAGAATGTGTTGCAATCATGTATCGATGTTCGCCTGTTCGGAGGGACAATACCTATCGAGAAATCAAAGACCGAGAAGACCGCTTTGACCCTGACGGGCCCAGTACAATTCAGGATGGGCAGATCACTACACAGGGTCGAGGTTGTTCACATAAAAGGTACAGGGGCATTTGCTTCTGAGCCTGGGAAAGAGCAGAAGACATTCAGAGACGAATACATACTTCCATACTCACTCATCTGCTTCTATGGGATCGTGAACGAAAATGCGTCACAGACCACCGGCTTGACAGATGAAGACGTGGAATTGTTGCTAGACGGCATGTGGAATGGAACGAAGAACCTCATTTCGCGTTCGAAGGTGGGGCAAATACCACGTTTGCTCATGAGAGTTGTTTACAAAGAACAGAGTTTTCATATCGGGGATTTGGACAAGGGGATCTCCATTGTCACTGAAAAAGGCGACGAGCAAATTCGAGATGTTTCCGACTTCAAACTCGATGTAACAAGACTGCTTAAGACAATATCTGAGAATCGAGACAAGATTGAAAAGATAGAGTTCGAGGTAAATCCCAACCTGCAACTAGTCAAAGACAAGGAAGAACTGGCAGGGAAGGAGTTGGAGAAACTACTCACAAGAGAATTCCATGCGACCACACTTAAGCTAGATGAACGTTCTGGAGCGAAGTAGAAACGTCCACTCCAGAACAGATACGAGGCAAAGCAATAGTATTCGATGTGTGGAGCGACTACGCACACTTCAGAAAGATAGAAACAACAACGTCACCTCTCACCTATTCTATTCCAACAGGCACAGCACTAGCAGGCATGGTTTCAGCAATAATTGGGTCAAGCCGAGATTCCTATTACGAAAGATTTTCCCCGACAAACACCAGATTCGCAATACGCATTCTATCCAAACTAAAGAAAGCTAGAATCAATCTAACGTTGATAGATACATCCAGAGGTTTCCGGCTCGGAGACATTGATGAGAACCCCCGCACCTTAATTCCCTTTGAATTCATGAAGGACACGAAATACAGGATATACTTGTGGACTAAGGATGAAAACCTGAGGGAGACTTTGAAGATGTTCCTTGAGAAACACAGGAGCTACTACACACCATGCCTCGGATTAGCCGGTCTAATAGCCGAGTTCTCCTATGTCGGAGAGTTTGAGTTGAAAAAATCCAAAGGTGGACCAATACACAGTGTTGCCAGACGAGACAGGGGTAAACTGATTGTGGAAGAGAATAGGCGATACGGTCTCGAGAACATACCAGTCTGGATGAATAGAGAAAGAGTTGTACAGGAATACGCTGAGGTTGTTTACGAAGCAGACGGAAAGACCATGACGTTTTCAGATGCCGTATCCTATAACGTAGGGCCTGAAAATGTCATGTTCATATAAGCTCCGATCTCATCCGGATAAGCTTTTGATTGATCACCTTAGAGAGGTTGCCAGATTATCTGAAGAAATAGTGAATTCAAAGAGCATCGACGACAAAGGAGTTATCGCAAAGGTCGCTTATCTCGTTGGTGCTACACACGACTTTGCGAAGTCGACAACTTTTTTTCAAGATCTGCTGAGTAAAGATGAACGCACAAGCTACGCTGTGCACAGCTCGTTATCGTCTCTTTTGGCGTATCAGGTCGTTAGGAACTACCTGTCCAGCATCGGGAAACTAGACGAGTTCAAATGGTTGCCCGCCATTGTTTGGGTCACAGTTCGAAGGCACCATGGAAACATGAGGAACCTGGTTGGGGAAGAAAATGCAGAAGCTACCACGATGAGGACTGCTGAGGAAAAGCTTCTCATTACTAGACAAATTCAGAATATCCTCGAAGGAAACGGGGTCGAGATCCAAAGGATACTGACGGAACTCCTCGGTGGCATTGACGTTCAAGGATTGTTCAAGGAGATTCAATTCTGGGATCTTCTCGCCAAGGAAATCAGAACAGCGGTTAATGCGCTTTGTACAGACCAGAAGCTGGACAATTACCTGATGATCCTTTTTCTTTACTCTGTTCTTCTAGATGCAGACAAGATGAGTGCGTCAGACACACGTATACCTCAGAGAATTTCGTCTCTGAGAAGCGACATTGTGGATAGGTATCTGGAGAAGACGTTTTCAGGAGACTCAAGCGAGATCAGTCACATCCGACAAGAAGCGTATGCGGACGTCATAGGATCCGTCTCGGACCTGAATCTTCAGGAGGAGCGGCTTCTTTCGATAAACCTACCTACAGGTATGGGAAAGACTCTCGCTGGCTTTTCATTTTCTCTGAAGTTGAGGGAGCGAATTTCGATAGAAAATGGTTTTGAACCACGCATAATCTATTGTCTTCCTTTCCTGAGCATCATAGACCAGAACAGCGAGGTCATCGATAAGGTTTTGAAGACGCAGTTTTCTTTGGTTCCGTCAAATCTCTTGCTTAAGCATCATCATCTAGCAGATGTTCGTTATGTGGAGGAGAGAGAGGAAGAATTGCACGTAGTTGAGGATGCGAACAAGGCTTTGCTACTTATGGAGGCGTGGGATTCTGAGATTGTGGTCACTACTTTCGTTCAATTCTTTCACAGTCTCATAACTAATAGAAATAGAGCAGCGAGGAAATTTCATAACATCGTCAATTCAATAGTAATTCTCGATGAGGTTCAAGCGATTCCTTCGAAGTATTGGCCTTTGATGAACGAGGTTTTGCGGCTTCTTGCTTGGAAATTCAGGTGCTGGATCATTTTGATGACAGCTACCCAACCTTTGATTTTTGAGCCTGCTAGCGATGTAAGAGACCTCGTATGCGACAAAATGAAGTACTTCAATCGATTTGACCGTGTTGAGTTCCAACTGGATTTGGATGAGAATGGCAACTATATCACCCGAGATTTCGAAGACTTCAAGAAAGAAATGTTGAAGGAGGTTCGTGGGACGCAAAAGAACATAATGATCGTTTTGAACACCATAAACACGTGCAAGGAACTGTACGAATTCTTGAAAAATGAACTATTGGCACGAAGAGGTAAAGATGCTGGAAGCTGCGTTGATGATGACGGAATCTGCAATGTTGACGGAATCAATCTGATCAATCTTTCCACGCACATCCTTCCAGCATCTAGGCTCAGCAGAATCAACAGAATAAGACAAGGGACTGGAAGAAAGATAATTGTAACCACTCAGCTTGTAGAGGCTGGAGTCGACATCAGCGTTGACATTGTTTATCGGGATATGGCGCCTCTTGATTGTATAATCCAGACAGCTGGTAGGTGTAATAGAAACAATGATGTGAAAAAAGGAATGGTAAGATTGGTTCTGTTAAGAAGTGGAAAGGGCAGGGTTTTTCATTCATTTATTTACGACCCGGTCCTAGTAAGCGTGACGAAGAAGGTTCTTGGAAAATTTGACAACAGGGTTTCCGAGAAAGATTTCGTGACGAAGGCAATAGCCGAATACTATGAAATGGTGAAAGAAACGGGAAGAATGCAGGAGTCAAAGGAGATTATCGAGTATCTGAAGAGGCTTGATCTTAAGGATACTTCAAAGTTTAAACTCATCGAAGAGGGGGACGATACAATCTCGATATTTGTTGAGAGCGGGGATAAAGAAGAGTGCTTGAGAAAAGAGATTGAAAATGTGCTCAGCGACACAGATAGATTTGCGAAAAAGACGAAATTGGTTTCTTTGAGAAGATCAATCAACGAGAACACAGTTTCTGTACGCTATTCAAGAAGATTCGAGAACATAAAAAGCCTGCCTATATTGATAGACGAGAGCTTTCGATATGTGCCTAGAGAGAATTTGAGCGAATGGTACAAAAAGGATACAGGATTCGATGTCCATGGAGATGATGTTGAAATCGTACTAAATTAGAATTGAAATATATTAGCGATGAAAGCATTGTCAATACAAGTGTCGAGCTAGAATCACACTAAGATAGAATTGAAATGCGTGATACTGGGTAAACACTACCTTGCCGTCCTTCGTTGAAATCGCACTAAAATAGAATTGAAATGACGTAGTACAGACCACGCTGCCGTATCCCTTTCCCGTTGAAATCGCACTAGGTTAGAATTGAAATTTGGTATTCGCAGGTGCTCCGTTGCAGGGCATAACAGTTGAAATCGCACTAAAGTAGAATTGAAATGTTGCACTGATCATTCACCCCGTCGTCGAAGCAGACGTTGAAATCGCACTAAAGTAGAATTGAAATGCCGACACGAACATCAACGTTACTGTCACGAGCAAAGTTGAAATCGCACTAAGATAGAATTGAAATGGCGAACAGGGTCAACGTTCATTGGACGGCTAAACGGTTGAAATCGCACTAAAATAGAATTGAAATTCGGGATAAACAAGGTCTACGCTTAACACTTTCACGTGTTGAAATCGCACTAAGATAGAATTGAAATGTGCAACAGGACCGAAGCTTCTGTTTAGTCAGCACCGTTGAAATCGCACTAAAGTAGAATTGAAATATGTCTTCATGCATGATTCCTGTCATGAGTTCGATGTGTTGAAAGTCGCACTAAGATAGAATTGAAATCAATCTGTCGGATCTGTGACCGTGTCGACTGCCATGTTGAAATCGTACTAAGATAGAATTGAAATGTGGGGAAGGGCTCCTGTTGGAACTCTAGCCACCTGGTGTTAAAATCGTACTAAGATAGAATTGAAATAGGTACTTGATTATGTGTCCGCCAGTGATGACGCTTGTTGAAATCGTACTAAGATAGAATTGAAATTCAATAACGTTGCCGTGCGCGTCCTTCAAAATCGGAGTTGAAATCGTACTAAGATAGAATTGAAATGCGGGACAAGCGTCAGGAACCTACACGTATACGTTGCAGTTGAAATCGCACTAAGGTAGAATTGAAATTCCGAAAGACAACCTAAACCCATGCGCGGCTTAATGACGCGCGGAGTGCCGCCTCGCTCACGGCATCTTCATATGCGATAGCTTTTTAAAGTCTCCATCTGAACGTTCAAATTGAGGCGCCAATGCTGCCCAAACATCAAACTCATCGCTTTGTGGACAAACTATTGTTAGGAAAAACCTACGGTGATATACACAAAGCCATCGACCTTCCATTTCCAATCCTAAGAAGAAAACACCGGCGCATTTTCCATTCCCTGCCGGAAGCCTACCTTGTGGGTACTCTAGTTTCACTAGACCTTCGTGGCGGACTTGCTGGCTTACTGCATATCTGGCTGGATACAACATGCTCAGAAAACAGAGAATTCAGGCAGTTGATCGAGTTCGTGATCCGCCAAAATTCTGCTGGACGACTGCGCCGCTTGAGAAACCGGTGATACTTCGATGAAAACTGGGAGTGCGAGTGTATACGCTGGCGTGGCGTTGGCAACTCATGGGCTTGAAACACTAGAAACAGGGGTAACAGTTGGAACAAAATGAAACATGTTCGAAACAGACAGAACAGTTGAGTCTGGAAAACAGAATTCGAAATTTGAGGGCTGAAGGGAAAACCTATCGGGAAATTGCTGAAATTGCGCACGTTTCAATTGCTCAAATATCCAGAATCCTTAACGAGCCTAAAGAGAAAGAGGAAACAGCTTCGACTCAAGAGGGAGAGTTGGCCTCCCGGGTTTTCCAACTTCTGGAGAAAGGTAGGACACTTTCCCAAATCGTAATTAGATTGAAATTGGAGCCCGAAGTTGTCAAGGATCTGTACGGCAAGTGGGTTGGGCTCAATCAGACTGATGTAAACCAGCCTAATCTGGACAAACTGGACAGGAAACTAGAAAGTCATATCTCGGCTCACTTTGGGCTTGATCGTCTTCTGGAAAAAGCATGGAATAGCGGTGTTTTCAGAAGAGACAACTGCGCCAACCGCTCCAATAATCCAGATGGCACCTGCGAGTTTTCGCCATGCAAGGGAGAAGACACGGATGATGCTGTTCTTTGTTGTGCTTTCTGCCACCGATTTCGATCTGAGGAAGTAATATCCGTTGACTTATCCCCATATGCTGAATGGCCAAACGTTTGAGTTATCCAAAAAGAAGAGGTGAAGACAAAACATGCAAAAACGTAACAACTACTCAAAAAGAAAGTCGATCTGGATAGTCGATTACGATCTGGAGGACAAACCTTGCCGACGGCAATTCTACCGAGAAATAGAGAAGCTAATGGGCAAAACGGGGTTGTCAGACGCGTCGTCCAGCTACAGTGTAGTTACCGTCAAAAACGAAAAAACTGCCCGGGCCTTACATGACTTGGCCGGCAGATGCGGCCGAGCACATCTATATCAGGCAAGGCAAGTCGACGTGCAATCGCGAAAGGACTGATATTGGCTTGAACATGTAGGCTATACAGAATCAAGGACCGCCAAAACGGGCTTGCGATCGACCGCACGTATCGATAGAGAAAACGATCGGTCGAACGTCCTCTATTGGAAAGCGCAGTTAATGGGAAAGTCGTAGAATGACGAGAATTCTGGAGGATTTGGAGGGATTCTACCAAGTCAGGGATAACCGATTTCTGGGAACATTTGGATATGCTAACATTGACAACCACGAAGGTTACTACATCATGGTGAATAGGGGTCTCGAACTACGCTTACTGGTAGAAGCTGTATGTCACGAACTGGAACATTATGACATAGCGAAAGCGGTCTATAACATAAGAGCGTTAGGAAGCGAAACCCATCTGACATTGCGAAAGCGCAAAGATGGAGCAACCGTGGACAGTATACCCGAATGGACACATTCTAATCCCTCATATCCTCCTCACGATGAAAAGACTTGATTCAATTTGCTGCCCGCGGTCTACGGTGAATACCATCATTTCACGGGTTCAACGTCAAGAACCGGAAGCGGGGGTTCACGGCCAACAGCTCTCAGGTTTGGATTTTGTCGAAAAACTTCAATCAGTTTTCTCTCATCATCTTCCGGGATTTTCGTTCCGAAGCATACCAGTTTAGGCGTATTCTGAATGTAGAATGGGGCTGAACCTGCCAACAGAGTAGAAGCGTCTTTCCGTGCCAATTCGTCCAGACCGGTCGCCGTAATTGTATATCGCGGTTTGCCCTCAATCATCAGTTTTTCTACCAATCCCCAATTGAGCACTAGTTTCAAAGTTTTGCCCGTGTGTGAGCTGCGAGCCTGCCTTGTTTTCCTTGGCGATAACCATTCAATAGGACTCCAAGGCATTGGACGACTTTCTTGTTTGAGAAGTTGCAGAATCTTCCTATAATGGTCGTCTGGGCGAGGTCCCTTTTTCATATATGCTACCCCTATTTTGCTACCTGAATAGGTATCAGTTATAATCACGCCAGCTAATAACAGTTACTCAACAGGTGTGTACCTTATGCCAAAAAGAAAGGACATGCGATATTGGAACGTCCCGGTAACACCACATCTCGACAACATCCTAGAAAAAGCCGTAGCTTTGAATGCGCATGTCAGCAAGTCTGACCTGATTCGTAGTGCTGTGAGAGAGAAGCTGAATGCCATGGGGCTAGGGATTGAACTGGAAAAAGTGAACGAAGAAAAGGAGCGAGCCAAAACTAATGAATGAAGACGATATCAGGCTTGTGCGGAAAATCGCGCGAGAAGAAACGCATGAAATTTTGGACACTGAAGTCTGGGACATAATCCTAGAATGGGCTAACGAAGAAGAAATCGGCATCAGAGCATTCAAACAACGACTTGGGCGAGACAAGGGTGTCTATGCACATGCTTCAGTTCTGGAAGAGACTTTTGCAATCCTGAAGTTTGACTCGCAAGAAGGAGCTAAAATCGGAGCCTATGAGGTAGCATACAAGACTAACAACCTTGAAGACAAATGGAGCCACGCCTACAACATTCTCAGACAGAGCAACAGCACAATAAACAGCCGCTATCACGGCGAAGGCTACGTCCACAACTATTGGCTTTACGGCCAGGACAGAATTTACCGACAGAAATTGAAGCCAAGGGTTTCTACATGACAAAGACTTGTGGCGACTGTGCTTTTTGGCATACGCCTAAATGCACTTTCAGTTCAGATCAGACTACATTAAGAAAGGGTGATGTTGCCTGCTCAGAGTTCTATCAATGCCAAAAGTCTAAGGAGAAGCCGAAAAAGAAGCAACTCAAAGACTCAGGCTCCACGGTTGATGGCTGTTTTGAAGCTGTGTATGTTGACGGGAAACCATTTTTCCTGTTGAAGAATAGTGAAACTTTCAACATAGTCGAAACAGTCGAGTTGAATGGTGAAACATTCTATCCGAAGGAAGCCAAGAACGTTCCGTACGAGCCTTATGGGTTTTATGAAGGCTCTGTTCCAAACCGGGAAGAACTGTTCTGCAAAGTCAGAGCCGAATTTGATACATGGATAGACGTTGAACCGATCTGGAAGGACGTTCTAGCCGCGTGTGTCATGCTGACCTATCAGCAGCAGAAACTTCAAACTGTTCCATACATTTTTCCTTTTGGTGATAACGAAAGCGGCAAAACAACAATTTTCAACGTTATGAACGCTCTTTGCTACCGTCCCTTGTTCGGTTTGACTGTGCCGAGTGCCGACATTTATGGCTACTTGGAAGACTCAGACAGCACAGGGTGTATTCTTGAAGACGAAGTGCAAGGCATCTACAAGGACGTGGATAAGATCAAGATATACAAAGGTGGTTACAAACGAGGCGCAAAGGTTCCAAGAACAATAATCACACAGAATGACCGTACCATAAAATATTATCCGACTTTCTGCTTCAAAGCATGTGCCAGCGAACAGATCCCACAAGTCAAAGGCTTCCGAGAGCGGTTCATAGAGATAAGCATGGTTGAAGGCTCTCCGGAGAAAGAGTGGGCCGACATAAACAAAGAGGACCAGGATAGACTTCACAATTTGCGGAACATGCTTCTGAAATGGCGAATGTTGAGCAGAGAATGGGATTTGCCAAGTGTTGAACTCAACATGAAAGGACGACTGAAGGAACTCTGGAAGCCCATCTTGGAGGTCACAAGCGGCTTGACGGTCTATGATGGCCTATTCAAGTTTGTTGAAGAACAAAGAAAAGAACGCCTGAGCGTCCGGCAGGACAGTCTGGAAGGAAAAATCGTGAAGGTGGTAGTTGAGATTCTCAATGAAGCCAAAGACAGTTCCAGTATTCCGTTTCATACGATTTGGAGTTGGTTGCAGGATGAGCTGGACGGTAAGATAGACGACAAGAAACCGCATGTTATGGACACAAGTGAGTTCTTCCAGGTGACAAAAAACCGAGTTGGATACAGGCTTCGAGAGGTTTTGAGTGGAAAAACCAAGGTTCTCAGAGAGAAGGACGCTTATGGCAATTGGATTTCTACCAAAGCCTACGAGTTTGACGTGAGCAAGCTCAGAAGAGTTGCCATGAAATACGGTTACGAACTCGTTACAAAGTTACCGAGTTTACTGAGTTCCGGGAGTGTGCAACCCCCTGAAAGGATGGAGAAAACCTGTGCTGACAATGTTGAAAGAGAGGCTCACACACCTGAGCAACTTGGTAAACTTAGTAACTCGGTAACGAGTGAAAAAGAGCCTTCCAAGCTATCTGTGGAGAACTCTTCTATCTTCAAAGACTCTAAGTACAAAAACACCGAAGGCAAAAGCTGCTCAAACTCAGTAACAACTGAAGCTCTCCGAAAAGAAAAAGAAGCAACCTGACCCACTCGGCGTCTTCAAAATGAACAAAAACGATAATCGTGATGTGCGCGAACGTCTCCAATCTGAGCTAGAGAGACTGAAGAAGCTCACTGGGCACGGATTTGAATTGAGTGTCTCGTTTTCTCCTATGGAAGAATCTTGTCTTTCCGGGGAAGTGAAGAATGAGACAATATTTATCTATGAGCAGGATCCTCGTAAGGCAGTAGCTGTTTTGGGACATGAATTCTTTGATTACCTTGTTTCCAAGGCGATCATGCCAGTTGAGAAAGTTGCACGCTATTACAGAAGAATGCTCAATGCTCTAATAGAGGAACTTGGCCTGGAAGCATATTCAGAAAAAGAGAAAATTGTCGAAGCACTTGAAAGAATTATTCCTGAATCTGGCGTTTGACAAAGCCAACGCAATCTTCACTTACGCGCGTGCCAGTCAGCTATTTTCTTATGACGATTTTTCCACTTGGCAGAACTGTCTGGATGTCCCATCCGTCGGCCAAGTATTTTGAAAGTTCATTTTCTCCTATTATCTTCTTTGGATCGTCCTTGGGGGACCTAAGCTTTTTGATTTCATTCTGAATCGCTTCAATCTCTTCACCGCTTGACAGCTCTCTCCCACGTTCCTTCGCCTTCTCAATTCTCAGACGCAATGGATCAACTCCCAACGCCTGGGCGAAGGCACGAACTGCCTCCAGCTTGGTTTCCTCTTTCCATCGATTCATGTCAGGTGATTCGCCGAAGACAGTGAGGTATGGCATGCATTTCAAGTAATCTTTCGCTCTCTCGCCTTCGGTCTGCTTGTAATATGTCTTCAAATATGATCCATGACCCATCATGGCGTGGGACGCCGTCTCACCAATTATCCCCACTGTCTTCGAGAAGAAAAACTTCCTGAAGCTATGAGGATGTATCTTTCTTCTTCTGTAGACCGTTGTTTCCTTGGACTTTCCAAGTCCTGCCTTTTCAACGTTATCGATCACTGTTCTCCAGGCTCGGTCTTCACTCATGTGTCTTGTAGCATCTGCTTCTGAGGGGAAGACCCATGCTTCATCATCCGTTATTCTTTCGCCCAAGTATTTCTTCAAATAGTCTGCGGCTTCATCGGAGATGTAGGTGATTCTGCTTTCTCCTGTTTTCGAAGCCACTTTGGGAGAAAGCGAGACCTTTGCAGGTTTTGAGTTCAAATCCAGATCCTTCACTTTCAGCTTTATGGCTTCTCCAAGCCTCATGCCTGAACTTGCCAGAACGAGAATGAACGCTTTGGTCCGAAGCTTGCCCCACGAGAGAATCTGCCTAAGCTCTTCAATAGTTGGCGCCCTATCGTCAGGCTCTTCAACCCTTGGCAGCCCCACTTTCACCCTGAAAACAGATTTGTCAAGTACAAAATCGTTGTAGGCAAAATACTGCATAACTCTGTTGACATAACCTCTGATTGAATGCGGACTCAGACCATCCTTATCAAGTTGAGCAACAAACCTATCAAATAACGAATATGCATCAAGCTTCTTTCTCTTCACCTTCTCAATAAGGACCTCAGTGGACTCGCCAAAAACCCTGTCAAAGGCCCGCAGAGCCATCTCCGCCGCGTGTCTACTATTATCAGAGTGACTAGGCCTATATATCCTCTCAAACCAAGCCTTTCTACGCTCATCCAAAACAAACACCAACCATAGATTAACGTTGCCTACATATAAATCTTGAGATAACACGCGGAATTGGCGCGGGGTGTGGGATTTGAACCCACGCGGCCATTTCTGA
>Ga0315277_10003765_pt1 | contig 20508 bp, 14 predicted proteins | sample YL17G05_15_MG_FD_203695 | JGI IMG/M metagenome (GOLD analysis project Ga0315277, IMG submission 203695) | Sediment microbial communities from Yellowstone Lake, YNP, Wyoming, USA - YL17G05_15 | ecosystem: Environmental > Aquatic > Freshwater > Lake > Sediment | place: USA: Wyoming | collected... | reverse complement strand
CAGAAGCTCGATATGTCCGGCAAGAACGTCGCGTTCACCGGCAGCGGCACGATGGATATGCCCAGCGGCGAGGTGAATCTGGCGCTCACCGCCCGCGGCAAGCGGGTCGCGACGGCCGAGCCCACGGTGCTGCAATCGCTGGCCGAGGGGCTCGGCGGCGCCGTCGTCCGCATGGAAGTCACCGGCAGCATCGATAATCCCCATGTCGAGACGAAAGCCCTGCCGCTTCTGGAGGACTCGCTCCGGATCCTCGGCGCCCCGCGCTGAGCACCTCTCCATCAGCCAGATATGTATTGGGTATCCTGGCCGATGGCCTGTTGTGAGTGGCGGGGCGGGGGCTATAATGGCGGGACATGCAGTGACGTCGAGTGACAATCTGTCCGGCGGCAGGTGGGCCGGTGGACGGCCGGGAAGAAAGCCCGGCGGATATGGTAGGGAGGTGGCATTCATGGCGCAGGCACGGGGTGATTTGACCAGGCGGCGGTTCTTGCAGGCGGCATCGGGCTCGGCCGCGGCGGTGCTTCTTTCGAGGTCGTCTTTCGCTCAGGACGGGCAGAAGGAGCGGCCGAACTTCCTGTGGATCAGCACGGAGGACACCAGCCCCGACCTGGGCTGCTACGGCGACGCCTATGCCGTCACGCCGAATCTCGACCGGCTGGCGGCACAGGGAGTGCGCTACACACGGGTATTCACGCATGCGGGGGTCTGCGCGCCGTCGCGGTCCGGGATTATTACGGGCATGTACCCGACGACCATCGGAACTCACAACATGCGATGCCAGGGCGTCCCGCCCGCCGAGGTAAAATGTTTTCCCGAGTATTTGCGGGCCGCCGGGTACTATTGCGCAAACAACGTCAAGACCGATTACCAGTTCAACCCGCCGCCGACAGCCTGGGACGAGTGCAGCAACAGGGCCCATTGGCGCAATCGGCCGGCGGGCAGGCCGTTCTTTGCCGTCATCAACCTGACGCTGACGCACGAGAGCCAGATTCGCAACCGCGCCAAGGCGATGCTGAAGCGGCTCGACAGTCTCGGTCCCGGCGAGAGGCACGATCCGGCCAAGGCGGTGCTCCCGCCGTACTATCCCGATACACCCGTTGTCCGGCAGGACTGGGCGCAGTACTACGACCTCCTCACCCTGATGGACAAGCAGGTGAAGGAGATTCTTGATCAGTTGGAGGCGGACGGACTGGCGGAGAATACCGTCGTCTGGTTCTGGGGCGATCACGGGCGCGGGTTGCCGCGGGGGAAACGCTGGATTTACGACTCGGGACTCCGCGTGCCTCTGATCGTGCGAATTCCGGAGAAGTGGCGCAAGCTCGCCATGCCGCACCGCCCCGACGCGGTCAAGCCGGGGACTGTCAACGAGGACCTGATTGCCTTCATTGACTTTGCACCCACGATGCTGTCGCTGGCCGGCGTAGACGTGCCGCGATATATCCAGGGCCGCGCCTTCCTCGGCAGCCAGCGAGCCAAGCCGCGGGAGTACATTTTTGCGGCCCGCGACCGGATGGACGAGGCGTACGACCTGATTCGAGCGGTGCGCGACAAACAGTACAAGTACATCCGCAATTACATGTGGTATCTGTCGCGAAGCCAGGACATCAACTATATGAACGAGATGCCCACGATGCAGGAGATGCGGCGTCTGTACGCGGAGGGCAAGCTCCAGGGCCCGCAGATGCAGTTTTTCGAGCCGACCAAGCCCGTCGAGGAGTTGTACGATACGGCCGCCGATCCGCACGAGGTGAAGAATCTGGCCGGGGACCCGAAATACAAGAATGTGCTGGAGCGGATGCGCCGGGCTCACGCCGAGTGGTGCCGGGAGACCGGGGATATCGGCCTGATCCCGGAGCCAGTGCTCGATGAGATGAAGTGGCCCGATGGCAAGCGGGAGAAGACCGCCGAGCCGGTGTTCACCAGGCAGACGGGAAATCCGCAGGAAGGCGGCGCCGTCGCGATTGCCTGCCCGACGGCCGGCGCCTCCATCGCATACCGCGTCGGTGGCGATCCCGAGAGCGACACAGGCTGGGACCTCTACGTTCGCCCCGTGCACCTCAAAACGGGTGAGGTTCTGCTCGCCAAGGCGTGCCGGGTCGGGTTCAAGGACAGCGACGTGGTCACGTTCAAGCTCGGTGGCCCGGTGGTCAATAAGCCGCAGATCAAGCAGACGGACCCCTGGAAAGACAGGCTCGACGCCACCGCCCTGCGTCCCCGGCTGCTCAAGCTCAAGGAATTGGACTCTGCGGGACCTAACGCCACCCATACGTACCTGAAGCATCTGCAAGACGCGAATCCGATCGTCAGGTATTGGGCGACAGCGGGCTTGCACGCCAGTTGCAGACTCGCCGTCGATATGACGTTTGCCAAGCCCGCGATGCAGACCATGTTGGAGGACTCGTCGATCATTGTTCGCATCGCGGCGGCACAAGCCCTGTGCGAATGGGGACAGGAAAGCGACGGACTGCCGGTGCTCACCTGGGCACTGAGGCACCGCACGGACAAGGTCCGGCTGTTCGCGGTCATCGCCCTGGACAAGATCGGCGAGAAGGCCCGCCCGGCCCTGGCGCAGATCAAGGCCGCCACCCAGGACCCCGACGACTACGTGACCCGCGTGGCCAAGACCGTGGCGGCCCGCCTGGATAGCCGGTGATCGGGTCCCGGCGGACCTCTCTGGTGCCGCCACAGTACAGAGTGTGGCCCAGATACAGTAGCGGTTCACGCGACTCTCTGTGGCGAGCGAGGACGCTTGCCCTACTCTTCACCTTCATGCATTACCCGATCTTCCGAACGGCCAGCGTGTACACCGGCCGGCCGTCTTTGAGGTACTTGCGCTCGTAGTTCGTGCCGGTCAGCTCGCCCTCCTGCGCGCCGGCGGGACGCGGGAACTCAATCTCCTCCAATATCCCGCTGTAGGCTGAGGTCACTTCCTTGATCTGCTCGAAGTACTCCCCGTGATCGGTGGCGATGCGGATCGTGCCGCCGGGCTTGAGACATCGAATCAGGATGTCCAGATTCGATCCTTGCAGGAGCCGTCTCTTGTGGTGTCGCTTCTTCGGCCAGGGGTCAGGGAAGTAAATATGAAAGCAGTCTACGGACTCATCCGGCACGAAGTCCCGCAGGAACGGCGCAGCGTCGGCACGCACGAGACGGACGTTCGTCAGGCCCCAGCGGCCCACGCGATCGATCGCGTGGCGGAAGAATCTCCGAGCCCACTCGATCCCGAGGAAGTTCGCCTCCGGCTGGGCCTTCGCCTGGCTCACCAGGAAGGTCGCCCTGCCCGAGCCGATCTCGATATGGACCGGGCCGGCACGTCCGAAAATCTGGATAAAATCCAGTCGCCCCTGGAAATCTTCCAGTCTTAACATCACCTCAGGATATTCCTGCAACGGTCGTCTCATTGCCCGTCCACACGCAAAACTCTGAATCAGGTCGCGAATTACGGGATTTGAAGGTCCTATTATACAGGGCGACCTGGTCACGGTGAAGACCCGCGCGAAATTTGCCCCGCGAGCGTTACTAAAGTGCGCCAATGCGGCACTCGACTATAGGAATACGAACTCTTTTGTGGGTGACACGTATTCCTCATTGTGAGGGGTCGTGAAGCCCGGAAAGGACGTCAGTAGGATGATGCTGCAGATGATCAGGGCGAAGCGGCGGCAGGTTCTGGTGGACATCAACACCCAGCGAGATTTCCTGTTGGCTGACGGCAGCGCGTGCATCCGCAATCACCGCCGAGTCCTGGCGCACATCCGGCGTGTCATGGCCTGGGCCCGCGTCCGGGACATCCCGATCATCTCCACCTGCGAGGTCTATCCCGACGGCAATCACAACGGCGAGCCCCACTACTGCGTGGACGGCACCACCGGACAACTGAAAATCGGCTATACGCTGGTGCCCAACCGCGTCAGTTTCCCGGCCGACGGCAACACGGACCTGCCGCGGGACATGCTGCGGCGCTACCAGCAGGTGATCCTCCATAAGCGATGCATGGACCCCTTCGACGAGCCCCGAATCGACCGGCTGCTCAGCGAGGTCTGTGCGGCGGAGTTCATTCTCATCGGCGTCTGCGCCGAGGGGGCCGTCAAGGCCGCCGCCCTGGGCCTGCTCCAGAGGGACAAGAAAGTCAGCGTCGTGATCGACGCCGTGGGCTACCACGACAATCGTGAGGCGAAGATGGCCTTCCGCAAGATGGAGGCCAAAGGCGCCAGCCTGATCGACACACGCAGACTCGCAGGCCTGTCCCGTCTTCGCTTGGTGGGTATATGCCGCTGCGAGAGCTGCCAGCGGATGTATCAGAAGGCCATGTTCGGCGTCCCCCAAGAGACCTGACCGGCATCACAAACCATTGGCGGCGTGAGACCTCCGGCCGCCACCTGCATCTTTGTCCACCTCGTATCTCCATGTTCCCGCTCCTTGTGATCGTCTCATGCCAATTCCTTCCGGGAATTTCGCAACTCTGGGTGACAGCGTCAAGCGCAGCTTGGCGATGGTCCACCCATTCGCCATCGCAAGGCCTGCGGCCTTGATGATGCCACCCGTAACTTCACGCTCACTCCGCCTTGATCTTGTCGGGCACCCCTGTGGGTTCGAGGTCTCGGCGTGCGTTGACAGGCTCCGGCCGGCGGACTATAGTCGCATCTATCTGGCAATACGCAGGCTGCCGACCGTCAAACCACTTGTCCGGAAGGAAGTAAGATGGAGCATCTCTCGTGTGCTGCTCGGGAATGTATAGCTCGTGCGCCGCGACGTTCACGCGTTCTGATCCTGTTTTTGCTGACCGCTGGATCGCTGCTCGCATGCGCCGGCGGGACGTCCTCTGCATCTGCCGGCGGGGTGGCAACGAAGATCGCTTCCGTGACAGTCGATGCAAATTATCCGGGCGGCAATGTCATCGTGGAGCGGATCGAGGGCGATGCGGTCTATCTCCGGCCGGACCTGCGTGATACAGAGGGCGGGTGGTTCTACTGGAACTTCCGCGTCCGGGGCGGGCAGGGGCGGACGTTGACCTTTCACTTCAGCGGCGAAGACCCGATCGGCGTGCGGGGGCCCGCCGTGAGTACGGACGCCGGCCGGACCTGGTCCTGGCTCGGTTCCGAGGCGGTGCAGGGTGCGTCGTTCAAGTACGTCGTCCCGGCGGATGCCGATGAGATTCGCTTCTGCCTGGCGATGCCGTATCAGGAGGCGAACCTCAGGGAGTTTCTTGCCAGATACAAAGGCAGTCCGAGCCTGGTCCTGCGCGAGCTGTGCAAGAGCCGAAAGGGCCGGAGCGTCGAGCGGCTGCACGTGGGGCACGTGGCCCAGCCATCGTGGCGAGGGCGTCCCGCCCTTGCGTCGCGAGGCCATCTTGGCCTCGCCGTGCCAAGCCCCGACGCGCCCACTGCGCCCGAAGTGCAAGGGCAGGATGCCCTCGCCACGGCAGCGGAGCCACGGTATCGGGTCCTTGTGACGGCCCGGCACCACGCCTGCGAAATGATGGCGAGCTACGCGATGGAGGGGCTGCTCGAGGCCGTGCTGGCAGACAACGATGACGGCTACTGGTTCCGCCGAAACGTCGAGGTCCTGGCGATCCCGTTCATGGACAAGGATGGCGTCGAGGACGGCGACCAGGGCAAGAACCGCAGGCCGCACGATCACAACCGTGACTACATCGGCCAGAGCATCCATCCGTCCGTCGCCGCTCTGCGGACTCTCGTCCCGAACTGGTCGAATGGCAGGCCGACGGCGGCCTTCGACCTGCACTGCCCCTACATTCGCGGCCAGTATAACGAGGCCATCTATATCCCCGGCAGCTCCGATGAGGCGATGTGGCGGCAGCAGCGAGACTTCGGCCGAATTCTCGAAACCGTTCAGACCGGGCCGCTGGTCTATCGGGCCTCCGACAATCTGCCCTTCGGCAAGGCCTGGAACACGAACGCCAATACAGGCAGCGGCAAGGACTTCAGCCAGTGGGCAAGCGGCCTGGAGGGCATCCGGCTGGCAACATCGTTCGAGATTCCCTATGCCAACGCGAGCGGCCAGCCGGTGACGGCCGACAGCGCCCGCGCGTTCGGACGCAGCCTGGCAAAAGCGATTCGCAGCTACCTGGAGCGAATCGACGACAACAGCGACAGTGCCAAGTCTTCGCCCGTGCAGGTCAATGGCGTCTTCCCGAATCTGACCGTGATGGCGAAAGGCATCGGCAGCAATTCCGAGGCGGGCATCGGTGCGTTGATTCCCTGGGCGCAGAAGCTGTGGGCGGTGGGTTACGTCGCTCACATCAGCGGACTGGGCCTGGGCCTGTACGAGATCAGTGAAGACATGACGATGCGGCGGCATCCGGCCTCGGTGACGGGCACGTTCGCCAACCGCATGGTGCATTGGCCCAGCGGCCAGGCCTTCATCGGCCCGTACGCGATCGACGCCGACGGCAATGTCCGTGTGATCGAGGGCCTCAAGGGCGTCCGCCTGGCCGCCACGTGCGAGCACCTGACCGATCCGGCGAACAAAGTCTACTTCCTCGGCATGGAAGGGCGGTTCTGGGAGGTGGACGTCCATACGCTGGAGGTGACGCCGCTTTTCGATCTGGTCAAGGAGCTGGAGATCAACGCTGCGCCTCACTTCAAGAGCGGCTGTTCCGCCGAGGGCCGCGTCGTCGTCGCCAACAACACGTACGACGAGCAGGAATTCCTGGGCAAGCGCGACGCCGGACGCCTGGCCGAGTGGGACGGCAAAAAGTGGACCATCATCGAGCGCAATCCTTTCGTGGAAGTCCACGGCAGCGCACGCAGCGGCTCCTACGGCGGCAATACGATCTACGCCACCGGCTGGACCCGGTCGAGCGTCGTGCTGCGGGCACTGGTCAAGGGCCGGTGGCAGCGGTACCTGTTGCCGAAAGCGAGCCAGACCTGGGAGCACGCGTGGAACACGGAATGGATGCGGATCCGCCACGCCGTGACGGAGCGGCTCCTGATGGACGCGCACGGCATGTTCTACGAACTGCCGCCGTTCTCCTATGGCGGCCACATCTGGGGCATTCGCCCGATCTGCTCGCACCTGCGCGTGGTCCCGGACTTCTGCTATTGGCGGGGCCTGTTCGTCATGGCCTCGGATCAGATCGATCACGACCAGGGTCAGCCGCAATCGGGGCTCTGGTTTGGCAATATCGATGATTTGTAGAAAATGGGCAAACCTGCCGGCTGGGGCGGGCCCTGGTGGCACACGCCGATCAAAGCGGGCGAGGTCTCCGACCCGTTCCTGATGACCGGTTTCGACAAGAAGGTCATGCACTTCACGCATGACGCCGGGGAGTCCGTGCGGCTTGATGTGGAGGTCGATTTCCTGGGCGATGGAAGCTGGCAGTTGTACCAGTCCTTCAGCTCCCCGGGCAGGTACCTCCATCACGAGTTCCCCGACGGCTTCTCCGCCCACTGGGTCCGGGCCAGGGTAAACAAGGACTGCAACGCGACGGTTTACTTCATGTACAATTAGGAGGTTCCTGCCTTGCTCACAGCAATCATGATCTCTGCGGCAATCTGGACCTCTGTCGGAGCGGCGTTGCCGACTGTGCGCGTCGCGGCGGACGATGTCCAGATCAGCGAATCCTGTACGATTGTCATTCCCCCCGGGATCCTCATCGAGGACGCCAACGGCGACGGCGTGATTCAGATCGTCGCATCGAATATCGAGGTCCGCTTCGCAACCGGTTCCCTGTTGCGCGGTGCGCCGTCCGACCGGCCGCCGGATGAATATCGCGGCTACGGCATCCGCCTCCGGGGCCACTCGAACGTCACGATTCGCGACGCTCGCATCAGCGGGTTCTGGGGAGGTCTCTGGGCCACGAACGCCAACGGCCTGACCCTCGACGCCGTAGATGCCTCGGATAATCGGCGAGCGCATCTGAAATCGACGCCGGCAGCCGAGGACGGCGGCGACTGGCTCTTCCCGCACAATAATGACGCCAACGAGTGGCTGACCAACTACGGGGCGGCGCTCTACGTGGAAGACTCCAACCACGTGACCGTTCGGAACAGCCGGGTTCGGCACGGCCAGAATGCTCTGTGCCTGGACCGGGTGAGCGACTCCCGCGTGTACGACAACGACTTTTCCTTCAATTCCGGCTGGGGGCTCGCCTTGTGGCGCTGCCGGCGCAACGCGATCACGCGCAACGCCTTTGATTTCTGTGTCCGCGGCTACAGCCACGGCGTATACAACCGCGGGCAGGACTCCGCGGGCATTCTCATGTTCGAGCAGAACTGCGACAACGTCATCGCGGAGAACTCCGCGACCCACGGCGGCGACGGCTTCTTCGGCTTTGCCGGCCTGGAGGCGCTGGGTGAAACCGGCGAACACGCGGCCGACTGGTACCGCCGGCGCGGAAACAACGGGAACCTGCTCGTCGGCAACGATTTCTCCTACGCTCCGGCGCACGGGATCGAGATGACTTTCTCGTTCGGAAATATCTTTTATGACAATCGCCTGGTCGAGAACGCCATTTGCGGCGTCTGGGGCGGATACTCCCAGGATACCCTCATCGCGCGAAACCAGATCGAAGGCAACGGCGAGATGGCCTACGGGCTCGAGCGCGGCGGGATCAACATCGAGCACGGCCAAGGCAACCGGATTCTCGACAATGTCTTCCGCGCGAACCGGTGCGGCGTGCACCTGTGGTGGGCCCCGGCCGAGGACTTTTCCCGCAAGCCCTGGGGCAGGGCCAACAGTATCGAATCGAAGGACAATCTCGTCAGCGGCAACCGCTTCATCGGAGACAAGCTCGCGTTTCACCTCCGCGGACGCAGCGAACTTGTCCTGGGCGCGAACACCTTCGAGGGTGTTGAGCGGGAGATATTGAAAGACGACGACGCCGTCGTCCGGAAGGTCGCGGAGCCGAATGTCGCGATATCGCCGCCGACGTACACGGCGTACGGCACGAGCCGGCCGGTGGGGGCGCGCCGGCATCTGGCCGGCCGGCGCAACATCATCATGACGGAATGGGGACCCTGGGACCACGAGGCACCACTGGTCCGGCTCGCGCACGAGGACGGGGCTTCGGTGCGCTACGATCTCTACCAGCTTCCGCCGGGAACCAAGGTTACCATTGAGGGCCGCCACGTCACGGGCCGGCCCGGTGCTCCCGAAGACGCCGAGCACAAGATTGCATATACTGTCGCGGCGGACCAGCCCGGCGTGTATCCCTATCGCATCCGGCTGAAGGTGGAGAACTGGCAGCAGGAGGTTTCCGGCACGCTGATCTCAGCCACGTGGAACGTGACCTTCTTCAAGTGGACCGCGCCGACCGATCCCCGCGAGGACCTGCCGGCCTGGCGAAAGCTGTCCGAGGGCCCGGCCGCCGTGTCCGGCGCGGTCAAGCAGTTGCGGTTTCCGTACGGCTGGAGCGGACCCAGCGATCTACAACTTTCCCCAACCATCACCGACGCCCGCCTCGGCGGCGACCACTTCGGCATGATCGCCCGAACACGACTGCCGCTGACCGCCGGCGCCTGGGAGTTTACGACCCTCAGCGATGACGGCGTGCGTGTCACCGTCGACGGCGCGCCGATCATCGACAACTGGACCTGGCACGGCCCCACACGCAACACGGGCATCCTGACGCTGCCTGCCGACAAAACCGTCGAGATCGTCGTCGAACACTTCGAGATCGACGGCTACGCCGTCCTGGAACTCGCAATCTCCCCCCACAATCCGTCTCCTCACGAATAGAGTGGACCTTGGGGACTCCGTCCCCAAACCCCCGGCATTTTCCGCTTTGGGCCAATAGCATGACAGGAGAACCACGGAGCGCCAGTTCGTAGTGACGCCGCAAGGCGTTTCTTCGTAGGTCGCGCGTGGTCGAGGGTGTGTGGGAAGCTGGTTCGTCGTAGCATGGGCATCTTGCCCATGAGTCGCAGGGCCATCTTGGCCCTGTAACCTGTCCTCTTCCACGGGCGAGACGCCCGTGGGACTCACGGGCAGGATGCCCGTGCTACTTCTCACACACCCTCTTGGGCGAAGCCAAACGTGTGCCGCGAGACACTGTCGCGCACCGGACTCCCGACTGGCACAGAATAGCTTGTCTTGCCTGAAGAGACCTTATACACTACTTGCATGAGATTCGCTATATGCGTTGACAACACCGGTTACGAGGCGTCACTGATTGTGCGGAAGATTTACGAAGTCCTTCCCGATGAAAAGGCGGCCAAGGATGACATGCTTCGGGTGATCGATGAAAGTGGCGAGGACTACCTCTACCACCGGAGCCAGTTCATCCTCGTAGAATTCCCGCCAGAGGTGGAACAGGCATTGACGACGGCCCGATCGCCCATGCGGGCCGCTCAAAAACGGGCGATGTAGGGCAAGCAGAATGTCCCCTCTTCTTTCCTGCGATTATGAAGAAAGGGGCTGCGTTTGCCACTTTGCGGGCTGCCAGCAGGCATCTGGCTTTGATAGTCTGCGGATCCATCTGCCCATTAGCGATTGTCACGTCGGTTCCCTCGGCGAGCCACAATCGGTCTGGCCTCGGGGTGCGCGGATTCTCTTCGCGGTCGGAGGATCTCTTCCATGATGATGTACAAACCATATGCGGCTGCGCCAGTTATAGCGCTCTCGCGTAGGCCCAAGACGGCACTGACAATCCCGATCAGGATTCCCGTAGCTAGGAGAGCTACAAGCATCCTTGTAAGCTTAGTGACGACAGCCTTCGGCCTTGTCTCTCGCCAATCATCGAGTGCCTGCTGTCCCTTCTCTGTAATCAAAGACTCCGAACGCGCAGTGTTCGCAACGTCCTTGTTGGCCCTGGATGAGATTAACCCCCTATGGAGGGCCTCATCTCGAATTATTGCGTGTATTTCTGGCGGGAACTCACTAGTGTCCTGAGTTGCTTCTGCCACAACGCACTCGTCTGTTTCCTTTCTCCATGCCTCGGCAATCTCTGTAAGTCTCGCTTCATCCATAGTTACTCCAAATTTTGGGGCATCGCCAATCCTGTTCGCCGTGCCATTTGCCTCTCCATTTATCGTCCCACAATGATTTCGTTCGCGTAATCACCGAAGCACACCGGCATCCCTGATTCCCTCGGATAATCCGGGGATAGCCTTCTTCGCGTGCTCTTCAAGAGACACCCATAGTCGAGTCACCGCATCAAAGTCTGCTTCCCCATGAAAGCACGAACCCGTCATGGTATCCATACCGCTCTGGAGTCTCGACACCGGGTATCGCCCAAACGTGACAACAAAGCTCTCCATGCGATCCAGTAAAGAATCACGCGGCCGAGAGGGGGGGCTGGCTAGACCAGTACGCGCCCAGAGGTTCCTTATGTGATGGGTGGCGAGGGTCTTGGAGATTGCTTGCGGCTCAATTAGCTCGGGACGCTCAGCCACCAGGATAGCCTTCAGCGCAGCTTCAATTGCCATGCCCATAAGGAGCATGTAGACGGGCCCAAGTCTGAAGTCAGCCGTAGCAGTATCCTGATCAGGGTGCCTTCTCTTCTCGGGCCAACAGGTATCCCGCAGAGTATCTGCAGCCTCCTTCAACCTGCTTGATGACAGCCACCAAGTTCCAGGGTTCTCTCCGAGGTAACTGAATAAGGGATTACAGCTCTCCCCCATCGATTCCGAGTCTGTGGACATGTTTTAGTCCCTCCCATACGTGATCAGCACCAAGCAATCATCAACAATCAATGCTCCGGGGCCCCATCATGGATGCAATCCCTCGCTGCTGGAGTTGTATCGGCTGAAAAAAGAGCGGAGATAAGAAAAAAGGGGAAAGGTCGGGGATCAGGTTTCAGGGGGGAGAAACCGCGAAACACGCGAAAGGAACTGCCGATTGTGGATTTCGGCTTTGGATCGGAGGCTGGGTGGCGAGGAAGTTGACATCACGTGTTTCACGCCTTATAACCGGCACCATGTTGCCATTCGGGCATCTTGTTGATTTCCATCCCATGGGAGGCAGGAATGTAATGCAGACGCGAAGAGAATTCTTGAAGGCGGCGCGCTTGGCAGCGGCGGGGGCGCTATTTGCATCCGTGCCCGGGTGCCGGAGCGTGGGGGAGGGGCGGAATGGGGCGGGTCTGCGGGGGCGGCCGAATATCATCTTTATTCTGGCGGATGATCTGGGGTATGGGGACCTGGGGTGCTATGGGCAGGAGACGATCCAGACGCCGAAGCTGGATCGCATGGCGGCCGAGGGGATGATCTTCACCGATCACTACTCCGGCACGTGCGTGTGTGCGCCGTCGCGATGCTCCCTGATGACCGGCCTGCATACGGGACATGCGTACATTCGCGGCAACAGCGAGGTCCAGCCGATGGGCCAGTTGCCGCTGCCCGCCGACACCGTGACATTGCCGAAGATGCTCAAGCAGGCGGGCTACACCACGGCCCTGATCGGCAAGTGGGGCTTGGGCGGGCCCGACAGCACCGGCATTCCCAACAAGCAGGGTTTCGACTCCTTCTTCGGCTATCTGTGCCAGCGGCACGCGCACAACTATTACCCGGAGTTCCTCTTTCGCAATGAGGAGCGTGTCCCGCTGGGCAACGAGGTCAAGTCCGTCAATCCGCCCAGCGGCGTGGCAACGAAGCGCGTCCAGTACTCTCACGATCTGTTTGCGGCGGCGGCCCTCGACTTCGTGTCACGCAATAAGCGCGGGCCGTTCTTTTTGTACCTGGCGTTGACGATTCCCCATGCAAACAATGAGGCGGGGAACGAGGGCATGGAGGTCCCGTCTTACGGCCCGTATACGAAGGAGAACTGGCCGACGCCGCAGAAGGGCCACGCCGCCATGATCACGCGGATGGATGCCGATATCGGCAGGCTGTTCGCGCGGCTCAAGACTCTCGGACTTGATGAGAAGACGCTCGTGCTCTTCTCCAGCGACAATGGGCCGCATAAGGAGGGCGGGGCCGATCCCAACTTCTTCGACAGCAACGGGCCCCTGCGCGGCCAGAAACGGGACCTGTACGAGGCCGGCATTCGGGTGCCGCTGATCGCGCGCTGGCCCGGGAAAATTCGCGGGGGCTCGGGGACAAATCACGTCTGTGCATTCTGGGATTTCCTGCCGACCTTCTGCGATCTGGCCGGTGTCACGGCCCCGGAGGGGATCGACGGCATTTCCATCCTGCCCACGCTGCTCGGCAAGCCGCAGGAGCAGAAGACGCACCCGTATCTCTACTGGGAGTTCCACGAGCAGGGCAAGAAGCAGGCCGTGCGCATGGGCGATTGGAAAGCCGTCCGCCTGAACGTGGCCAAGAATCCGAACGGGCCCATCGAGCTATACAATCTCAAGGATGACCTCGGCGAGGAACGCAACGTCGCCGACCAACATCCCGAGATCGTCAAGCAGATGGCCGAGATTATGAAGACGGCACGGACCCCATCGGAGAGTTGGCCATGGCCGTGAGATGCACAAGGGCTGGATGAAATCTCTGGGGCTGAGTTGTTCGGCACTGATTCTTGCGTGGCTCGCGCCTTCGATGGCCGCGGATCGCATCCGGCTGTCGGAGGACATGCTGATCAACCTTTCCGGGCAGCGGCCTGCCTTCGAGCTGGTAGACGAGCAGGACCTCGCCGGCGATCCGCGCAAAGGCGATGTGCAGCAACCGAAGACGATATACTCCAACGGCTGGATCAACGCCAAGCTCTATTATCCCCTCTCGATCGTTGTCGATCTCGGCGTCGTGCACGACCTCACGGACATCTGCTACTTCGACGTGGAAGATCAGGGCGTGCTATCCGTTGACTACCGGGACGCCGATGCGTGGAAGCCGCTGTTCAGCGGTCCGCTGAGTCAGTGGCGCCGGTGGACGTCCCGGAGCGTCGCCGTCGCGACTCGCTATCTTCGCCTGACGTTCGAGAGCCCGTCCTCCCTGGTGGCGGAGGTCGTGCTCTATGGGACAGCGCGGGGCGAGCGCGTTTCAACGTCGCCGGTTTCGCGTCAGAAGCCTCTGATGGATTCTTTCATCGGGGTCAACGGCTTCATCGACGATCCCGTCGAGCGTATCGCCGCGTGCGGGCACTTGCGCGAATACCATCAGTGGCAGTGGGACGAGGGAAATCAGGACCCCACCTATCCCGGGTATCCGAACCACCGGCTGGCGTGGAGTCCAAGCTGGGTCAGCGGACCGGGCTGGGGCTGGGACTTCGACCGGTTCTATGGGCAACTGAAGATCGCCGGCGTCGAGGTGTCGCCGTGTTTTCAGGGCTGTGCCCCGTATCTCGTCGGTTTCGATGAGAGCCGGACCGACGAGAAGCCCGTCATGGCCGGGGGCGATCCGGCCCGGCCGGAGTCCTATGTCGCGCACGCGTCTTACTTGTTCCAGTTCGCCGCCCGGTATGGCGCGACGCGTGTCGATGAGGCGATGCTGAAGCTCAGGGCCGGTCAGCCCGTTCGCACCGGCCTGGGGCTCGTACGGTACATGGAGAACTGGAACGAGCCGGACAAGTGGTGGAAGGGACGCGCTCCGTACTTCTCTCCAATCGAGCTGGCCGCGATGTGCAGCGCGGACTATGACGGGCATCGGCGATCCATGGGCCCCACAGTCGGCATCAGGAACGCCGACCCGCGCATGAAGCTCGTCATGGGCGGCCTGGCAAAGCCCGAGATCGAATACATCAAGGCCATGAAGCTCTGGGCCGATTTCCACCGCGGCGGCGATTTCCCGGCCGATGTCATCAACCTGCATCACTACTCCGACGACGCCGGCGGTCAGGGCGGCCGGCCCACAATCGGCATCAGCCCGGAAGCGGACGGCCTGCGCGAGCGATTCCAGCGCATCGCTCAGTGGCGAGATCGATTCCTGCCCAGCAAGGAAGTCTGGGTCTCCGAGTTCGGCTACGATACGAATCCGAAATCGACGCAGCATGCCCCGGCCATCGGCGCTGCCGATGCGCAAGAAGTCCAGGGGCAGTGGATCGTGCGATCCTTCCTGGCCCTGGCCGCCGCGGGCGTGGACCGCGCCCAACTTTACATGCTGCGTGACGTCAATGCCGATAGTACCGTCCAATATGACAGCTCCGGCCTGACCAGTGAGAAAGGCAAGCACGAGCCCAAACGGGCCTGGTACTACGTGGCCGCCCTGCGCAATGCCCTGCGCGGGACGCGGTTTGAGTCCGAGGTCCCCTCGGATGATGCCAGAGTGCGAATCTACGAGTTCCGCTCCGACGACACGCCTCCGCGCTGCGTCTATGCCGTCTGGTGTCCAACGAGCGATCAGACGCGGGTGAACGGCTTTTCGCTCGATGTCCCGAATGCCTCTGCGGCGACGTTGATTACCCTTGAGCCCTCCAGTGCCGCGGGCCAGAAGATGCCCGTGGCTGTCGAGAACGGCAAAGTCACCGTTAACGTGAGCGAGCGGCCGATCTTCGTTGGCATCCCGTGAACTATGTGTTATACTCATTGTGGATGAATTGTTCGTGAGCCACTGTACGTATTCGGGTGGCAGCGGCAAGGCCGAAGGCTTTGCCGATGGCGGACGGGCAAACCATTGACAACCTGAGCTTGCCGATGCGCTCATTGCTTGTCGATCTGTAAGGAGAAGTGACGATGATGCGACCGATGATAGTTCTCACAGGCGTATTGCTTGTTCTCGCTGGGGTCGCTTTCGCCGCCTCGACGGGCGGTGGGACGCCCTCCTCGATGCCGCTGCCGCTCAAGGTGGTCGGGACGCAGGTGCTCAACAGCAAGGGCGAACCGGTGATCCTTCGTGGCGTCAACTGCGCCAGCATGGAATGGACCAGCGACGGCCGGGGACATATTCTCCAGTCAGTCAAGGTCGCCATCGAGGACTGGCACGTCAATCATATCCGCCTGCCGCTGGCGCAGGACCGCTGGTTCGGCAAAGCACCCGAGCAGAAGGACGAAGGCCATGCCTATCGCGCCCTTGTGAAAGAGGTCGTGGACCTGTGCGCCTCGAAGGGCTGCTACGTCATTCTGGACCTGCACTGGTCGGACGTGGGCGAGTGGGGCCAGAACATCGGCCAGCATTCGATGCCCGACGAGAACAGCCTGGCGTTCTGGAAGGATCTTGCGCCGGTCTACGCGAATCATCCCGCCGTCATCTACGACCTGTACAACGAGCTTCACGATGTCACGTGGGACATCTGGCTCAATGGCGGCACGGTCACCGACAGGCCCGGCGGCCGAAGAGGGGGCGAGCCGAAGACCTTCCAGGCCGTCGGCATGCAAAAGCTGTTGGATGCCGTCCGAGCCGCAGGTGCAAAGAATGTCATCGTCGCGGGCGGCCTCAACTGGGCGTATGACTTCGATGGTATTCTCGCAGGCCGGCAGCTCAAAGACCCAACCGGCAACGGCGTGATCTACGCCAATCACGCGTACGACAACAAGGGCCACGGCGGCGATGTCTGGATCGCGCGAATGGAGCAGGCGACGGCGAAACTGCCGGTGATCGTCAGCGAGTTCGGCGGCTCCGGCGGACCCAACCGCAGGGCCCGCAGGTTCGGCAATCCCACCCCCGCTGAAGCCGCCGGCGACGACTGGCTCCTGCACGTCTTGCAGGCCCTCCAGGACCATAACTGGGCCTGGACCGCGTGGGACTTCCATCCCCAGGCCGGCCCGACCCTGATCTCCGACTGGAACTACACCCCCACGCCCGACTTCGGCGTCTTCGTCAAGCAGATGCTCTCCGGCACGCTGCCTCGCTACACCCCACCGGCCGTGCCTACACCTGCGGCGCCGACCCCGCAGCCGAAGTAACCATGGCAGATTAGCGTCGCCTTACACCGAATCCGATAGCCGGGAATACTCGTGGACAAAAAGTAGAATGTCCCCTTTCTTCTCCCAAAAAGTAGAATGTCCCCTTTCTTGCTTTGTTTTTCCTTGTGAGCCTCTTCGTCCGGCAGCTACAATTCACGATGTAGGGCGACAGGGGAATTATGCGCGGCATGAGGAAAACGATCGGGTGCGTCGTGCTCTGCCTCTTCGCGGAGGCTCAGGCGATCTATGCCGTGACGATTACGGGGCAGGTGGTGGATAGCAGGGCCCGGCCTGTGGGCGATGTGGAAGTGGCGGTGTGCGAAGTCCGCCCGCGCGGCCGGCTTGAGCTGGACGAGGAGGCTCGGGTCATCGCCCCGATCGCGAGGACCGATTCGGCGGGCCGGTTCCGGCTGGAGGCCGACACCGCGAAGCACCACGATGTGCATTTCTTCGTGGTGGCGAGGAAGGCCGGGTATGCCTGTGCCTGGGACGTGCTGTTCCCGTTTCGCAGCCAGATCGTTCGTCTGGCTTACGGGCAAAGCACGAAGGCGAAACAGCATTGCCTGCTCGTGCTGGAGCCCGCGAGCGTCATGGCGGGTCACGTGGTCGATGCAGACGGCCGGCCCGTGGCCACAGCACAGGTCCAGGGCGTACCTGTGACCAGTTATCTTCGCAGGCTTCAGGACGAGCGCATCGCAGCGCCGCCGGAGTGGTTTACGACGACCGCAGATGCGCAAGGCAAATTCCGCTTCGAGCAGTTTGCCGCCGACGCCACCGCGGGCCTTCGCGTCAAGGCCCCCGGCCGTGCCTCCACGTATGTGTTCTGCCGCCACTTCCAGTTCGCCTGTGGATTCGAGACCGGGAACCGCGATATCCGACTGACGCTGCCCAGGGAAGGGACGATCAAAGGTCGTGTCGTGGACTCGAAGGGGCAACCGATAAGCGGCGTCGGATTGTGCATCGGTCTTGACGCACCCTGGGACGACATCAGGAATCGATATGCCGAACGCACGACGGTATCCGACCGCGAGGGAAACTTCACGTTCGCGGGGATCCCCGAGGGCAGACACAAGATCGAGTTGGCGGCCGGCGACCAGGGGACTCAGGCATGGGTCGCACGTCCAGTGACGGCAGCGGTCCGCGCGGGACAAATCAGTGAAGAGACGGTCGTGCGCCCGACCGAAGGAGGTATTTGCGAGGTCCGCGCGCTGCATGCTCAGACGCGGCGTCCTTTGGCCGGGGCGTTTGTGGATTTCGGGAACGACCAATGGACGCCGGCGAGCGAGATCCAGCCGCAGACGGACATTAACGGCCTGGCACGAATCTGCTCGCCTGTCGGACAGTACGGCGTGGGTGTGCGGGCCTACGGTTTCGAGTACGGCATTCTCAAGGGTCCTGCGGCTGTCTACGCGGGTCGGACATCGCAAGTCACGATCCCGCTGCGTCCATTCCCGAGGCTCACAGGGCGTGTCTGCAGCCGCGATGGCAAGCCGGTTCGTGACGTTCCGATCCACGTCTATCCCGCCGGTGACCTCGCCTGCACCGACAACGAGGGCCGATTCGATGCTGGTTGCGACGTGCACTCGCCGGCCCCCGGCGGGTTTGTGCTGGCCAGGGACGAGGAGAAGGGCCTGGCCGCACTCGCGCCTTTCCGAAACCCCGGCGCATCGCTCACGCTGACGCTGGAGCCTGCCTGGACGCTGGTGGGCAGGGTCGCTGACCCCAATGGAGCCGGCATCCCGGCGGCCCGCGTGTCACTGTCAAACCTGGAAGAAGTCCTGTCCGATTCAGACGGCCGGTTCGAGTTCAAGGCCATCCCGCCGATGCAGGGCGGCCACACCTATACCCTCGCAGCCCACGCGGCAGGCTTCAGCCGGCAACCAACAGGCTCTGGCCCACAATTAGATATAGAGATTTCTCCCAGCGGTCCCCCGGGCGCCAAGGTGGACGTCGGGACGGTGCGCCTGATCCGTGCGGATGCCTCTGTCTCCGGCACGGTGTTCAACGCCAGTGGACTGCCCGCGCCGAACATGCCAGTCTTTGCCAATGATAAAGCCACGATCGCCGACGACAAGGGCCACTTCATGATCGCCCACCTTCCCCGGGGCCCGATCCGCCTGCAAGCCAACTTCGGGAACAGCCCCGGCGGATTCGGAGTCATCACAGCCCAAGCCCCCGCCCGCGACCTCAAGATCGTCATAGGAGCCTGGCATTAGCACCCGCATGAAGTCAGCCGGGTCATACGTTTGCTTGCGCTTCCTGGAACTCGTGTGCCTCGACTTCTCCCTCAATGATCTCAGGCTGTCCCAGAACGGATGCGAGATGCTCACGGACGTAGTCCGCCGCGAGGCGAATGGAGTCTTCCGCCCCGGCTTTGTCTTCGAACACGCTGAACGAGGCGGCCTCTCCTTTGCCCGTGTCCAGCCAGTAATAATCGATGAATCCGGGGCTCTCCCGGATCAGCGGGACAAATCCTTCCCGGACCTGGCGATTGATCTCCTCGCTCTCATTCGCACCGAACTTATAACGTCGTATCACTGCATACATAAGCGTCTCCTTTGACGGCTCAAACCGATTGATATGGCCGGCACAACCTGGGCCGACGCGGCCCACAGCCTGCCGTCTGAGCCCGAGCTGTAGCGCGCCATTTCTTCTCATGATCCCTGCTATTGGTACGCAGCCGGCGGATCACCCGGCCGTGGGCAAAAGGCAAATGCGGCTTGAGCGAAGTGATTATGTTGCGGATGGCAAAAGAGGCTCTACGGGTTCGCTTCTACGCCGGTTGTCAGATACGATCCGTGGAGAGCAGGGTGTGCGCGTTGCAGCTCCGGGCTGTTGCAGGCTTCCGCGTTTTCGGGCGGGCCCCAGAATTCGGCGAGGGTGGGGCCGTCGCGGCGGCAGCGGTCGCGGAAGAGGAAGTTGCGGATCTCATAGGGCCACACCTGCCGGCCGATATGATAGTACCACTTCATGGCGTCGCGGATCGCCAGGTCTGGGTGAGCGAGGACCCGCCGCAGGGCTCGTGGCCTGAACTGCATCACGGCCTCGATGAACTTCACCCACGCCAGAACGCGCCACGGCGGCATGTGCCGGGTGGCGAGCACCTGGTGCTTGTAGTCCCATTTGGACATGTCCGTCTGGATGACCCGCCGGTCGGCGGCCATACGGAAGTAGGGCGTCCAGCGGTGCGGGGTCACATACAGCAACTGAATCTGGTCCGGGTCGTAGGAGAGCAGTTGCCTCAGGCCGCGCCAGTAGTCGCGGTCGGTCTCCTCTTCAAACCCGACGACATACGTCGCCATCGAGAGGATGTCGTGCCGGCGCAGCAGCCGGATCGCCTCGCGGTCCGTGGCCGTCGTGCCGCCCTTGCGAATCGTACGGAGGGTTTCCTCATCGGTGTTCTCGATGCCCAGGAGAAACCTTGCCACGCCGGCCTTCTTGTACAGGTGCAGGATATCCGCGTCACGCACGATGTTATCGGCCCGGGTGGAGCCGACCAGCGTCAGAGGGACATTCTCCGCAATCAGCGCTTCCAGGAAAGCGCGCCAGGCAGGCTTGGAGGCGGTCGGATTCTCGTCCGCAAAGTCGATCACCTCGACGCCGTGAACCCGGTGGAGCCACGCGAGTTCCGCGGCGAATTTCTGCGGATCGCGGTGCCGCCAGCGTCTCCAGAAGGGGTGCTGGCCGCAATAGTTGCACTGATGCGGGCAGCCACGGGAAAATTGCACGACGACGGCCCGGCGGTCTCCCCAATAGCTGTAGCGTCGGAAATCGATGAGCTCCCAGCCGACACGAAACGCGTCGAGGAGACCGCCGGGCCGTCG
>Ga0315277_10003763_pt1 | contig 20509 bp, 15 predicted proteins | sample YL17G05_15_MG_FD_203695 | JGI IMG/M metagenome (GOLD analysis project Ga0315277, IMG submission 203695) | Sediment microbial communities from Yellowstone Lake, YNP, Wyoming, USA - YL17G05_15 | ecosystem: Environmental > Aquatic > Freshwater > Lake > Sediment | place: USA: Wyoming | collected... | reverse complement strand
TCCTGCCGGTCAGATTGTCGGATACCTCGGGCCGAACGGTGCGGGTAAAACCACAACGATCCGAATGCTAACGGGGATGATCCGCCCCACGTCGGGGAAAGCCCTTGTCTGCGGCTACGACGTGCAGGACGATCCATTCGAAGTGAAACGCAGGATCGGCGTGGTTCCGGAATCCGGCGCGTTGTACCAGAGCTTGACGCCCCACGAATACCTCTCGTTGGTCGGACGGCTCTACGGCATGGAAGAAAGCCGGATGGCCAGGCGTATCTCCGAATTCTTGGATTTTTTTCAGATTCAGGATGTGGCGCATAAACGCATGTTGGAATTTTCCAAGGGCATGAAGCAGAAAGTGATCGTCAGCTCGGCCCTGATGCACGATCCCCAGGTTTTGTTTCTGGATGAACCGCTTAACGGCCTGGATGTGCAGGCTGTGCTGCTTCTCAAGGAACTGCTCCGCAATCTTGCAGGGCAGGGTAAAACCGTATTTTATTCCTCCCATATCCTGGACGTGGTGGAAAACCTCTGTGACCGCGTGGTGATTTTGAGTCAGGGGCGCATCACCGCGGACGGTTCCGTCGGATCCATCAAGCGGGCGGCCGGCGAAAACACTCTGGAATCCGCCTTCAACAGGTTAACCCAGGATGTGGATCCGGGAAAAATCGTCGAAACGTTTTCAAAACGGCTGTCCGAGGATGCATGAACAGGAACCGTGCGGTAGATTGGCGCCAGGTGCGGGCCTTGTTTTCAGCGGGTGTCCGAAGTGATTTTCGAGGATACCGGAGCGGCACCAAAATGGCTCCCGTTCTCAAAACCACCATCGTCTATGCGATCCTGGGGGGAAGCATGGCCGCAGGATTGCTGCAGAACACGTCATCGTTTCTTTACGCGGTTCTGGTGTTCGGGTATTCCATGCTGATGATGACGCTTGCCGCCCTTTTCGAAATTTCCAACTCGCCGGAGGACGGAGAACTCCTGTCCTTCCGCCCGGTTTCCACCGCAACGGTTTTAACCGCCAGAACGGCCAATCTGTTGTTTTATACACTGCTCATGGGTCTTGCACTTTGTTTCATCCCAGCATGGACCGCGCTCGCCCTGCCCCATACCGGCTGGAGCTACCCCGCCGCTTTTCTTCTGGGGTCGTTTCTTTCCAATCTGTTTGCCACACTCCTGGTCGCCGGATTGCATCCGCTGCTGGAGGGATGGCTGAGCTCGGAACGATTCAAGGACATGCTGCTGTACGTGCAAATTGGAGCCACCTTCCTCGTTTTTTTCTTGTTGCAGCTGTTCAGCCGGGCAACCGTTCTCCCGCCCTATCCGGATGCCGCCGCCGCTCCGGGCTGGTTCCGTCTGCTGCCTCCCGTGTGGTTTGCCTCGGGACTCTCCCTCTTGTATGGGGCAGATCGCAGCACGGATCCCTCTTTGTTTCTTTTTGGTTTGTTGTCCACGTTGGCGGTCGGACTGATTGCTTTTCGAAGCAGGGCACACCGATACGAACGCTTCGCCGAATCCAGGTCCGTTTCAGCCCTGTCGCGCCGAAGAATCGGTACAACCTGCAAGGCTTTCCGTTTTTGGCCGTGGCTGAAACATCCGGAAGCGCGGGCTGGATTTTCCCTGGTCTCCAGCCTTCTGCAGCGCGACCGGTCCGTGAAAGCGACCGTGTATCCTCTCCTGGGGATTCCCTTTGCGTTTATGGCCATCCAGTTTATTGAAAAAGGAATACAGGATCCGTACGCATCGGAAGCATACGGATTTGCCACGGCTGTGGTGTTGCTCGTTTTTACCATGGCCTGCACGTTGATGTTGAGCCTCCTGTATTCCAAGGATTGGGAATCGTCATGGATTTTTCACGTATCGCCGATCCGTTCTCCTGGCAAATTGTATTCGGGCATGAAAGTCTGCCTTTTCGTAAAAATCCTGTTTCCATTTTTTGTGCTGTTTGCGGCGGCCTATTCGATCCAAATACCGTTCGTGCATGCAATCCGGTATGCCCTGTCCTTGCTGATCTTCGGCCTGACCGCAATGGCCCTGGCATCGTTTTTTATCCGCGACTACCCGTTCTCGAGGAAAATGGAACGGGGCATGCGGATGAAAAGTTTTTCGTGGGTCCTTCTGGCATTCCTTTTGCTAATGGTCTTTCTTTGGTCGCACCGGACTTTCCGGCTGAACCTTATTCTGTGGAGCGTTTTCCATGCCTCTTTGTTCGTTCTGTGCCTGTTCCTCGAAAACGTTTCAGAGAAAAGGATAAATTCGGTGTTGTGCAAAAAGGAATCCCGGGTGTGAGCGAACATTCGGATCCATCCACCCGATATTGAGGCGTCATATTATGAAAAGACTGAAATTTACGGTGCCGTTGTTTGCCGTACTGTTCGGCACGGTTCTGTTTTTTACGCGGTGTTTCTGGTTTGGCCAGAACGGAGATTTGGTGTTGCGGAATGGCCTTTTTTACACAGGAAATCTTTCGAAGCCCCAGGCCCAGGCACTGGTCATTCGGGGCGAGCGCATCCTGCTCGTCGGCAAGAATGAGGACATGGAACGGTTTGTGGGGCCGAGAACCCGTGTTTTGGATTTGAACGGCCGGTTTGCCTGTGCAGGGTTTAACGATGCGCATGTGCATTTGTTCAATGGAGGAAAGGGAAGCACCGAATTTGATTTGTCCGGAATCGCGTCCATCGAGGAGATGCAGCAGCGTATATTAAAGAAGGCATGGGAACTGCCGACCGAAGCGTGGTTGATCGGTAGGGGGTGGGATCAATCGCTGTTTCCCGGCGGAGTTTGGCCGGATAAACGGTATCTGGATGTCATCGCACCGGATGTGCCCATGTATCTGGTCCGTATCTGCGGCCATGTCGCCTTGGTCAACAGCAAAGCCCTCGCCATTGCCGGCATCAAAACAGGCATCCCGGATCCTCCCGCCGGGGAAATCGTCCGGGATCCGGCAACCGGAGAACCGACGGGTATATTAAAAGAAGAGGCCATGCGGCTGGTTTCCCAATACATTCCGGCACTTTCGAAGGAAGGGACAGAGCAGGCGGTGTTAAATGCCCTGAACCTGGTCGAACAATATGGCCTTACGAGTCTGCAGGACGGAAGTCCTCCGGACATCTATCCAATTTATGAGAAACTGCTGGACAACGGCATGCTCAAGTGTCGAATCTCACTCTGGTTTCCGCTCGATGAAAGACCGCAACAGTATCGACGGCTCCGCGACAGGTACAACCACACCAAATTGCGTTTCGGATTGTTGAAAGGATTCGTGGACGGCAGCATGGGAGCGCGCACCGCATTTTTTCAAGAACCGTATTCGGACGAACCCTCAACGCGGGGCATTCCCCTCATGACCCAGGAAAAGCTCAACCTGCTGGTGCTGAGGGCCGATCGTGAAGGCTATTCCATCGGTCTTCATGCCATCGGTGATGAAGCCAACGGCATGGCGTTGAACGCGTATGCGCTTGCGCAACGAATCAACGGCATGCGAGACAGCCGACATCGAATCGAGCATGCACAGGTGTTGACAAAAAAGGACATTCCCCGTTTCAAGGAACTGGGCGTCATCGCCTCGATGCAGCCGGTGCATTGCATCGAAGACTTGCCGTGGGCCGAAGCGCGCATCGGTGCCGCACGCGCCCGATACGCTTATCCGTGGCGTTCACTGCTCAAGGAATCGACGGTTCTGGCGTTCGGATCGGATTGGCCGGTAGCACCGCTCAATCCGATCGTTGGCATGTATGCGGCCGTCACACGCAAGGACACCCTGGGTCAGCCTTTGAACGGATTTTTCCCGCAGGAGCGGATCACCATTCGGGAAGCGCTGGATGCTTATACCAAAGGCTCGGCATATGCCGAACGCATGGAAGCGGAGAAGGGCACACTTGAGAAGGACAAACTGGCGGATATCGTGGTCCTGGATCAAAATCTGCTCGTCATCCCCGCACAAAAAATTTTACAAACCAAAGTAGTGATGACCATTTGTGCAGGAAAGATTGTTTATGAATCGAAGAAATAACCGGTTGTGCATCCAAACCATTTCGGGCACAGAGCGCGGAAACCGGGGTAAATTCCCCGGTTTTTTTATTGATATTTATTCTTCCAATTCAAAGAACAGCCGCAAAAATTCCCGTTGTTGGTAATAAATTTGGAGGAAGGAACAGATTATGCAGAACATATTTCCGAACATGCCGGTGCCGAAAAATGAACCGATCTTGACCTACGGACCCGGGAGTCCCGAAAAGAAATCGATACAAGCCAAATTGGCCGAAATGAAAAACCGGAAGATTGAAATTTCGATGCTGATCGGCGGGAAGGAAATTCGGTCGAACCAAAGCGGCAATTGCGTTTGTCCCCATGAACACCGCCATGTTCTTGGAACTTACCACATGGCCGGAGAACGAGAGGTCAAAGAGGCGATCGATACCGCATTGGAAGTCAGGTCGTCCTGGGCGGCGATGTCCTGCGAATCCAGGGCATCCATTTTCATCAAGGCGGCCGAACTCCTTTCCGGACCGTGGCGGTCTATCCTGAATTCCGCGAACATGCTCAACGCCAGCAAAACCGTGCATCAAGCGGAAATTGATTCGGCCTGCGAATTGATCGATTTCCTGAAAATCAATCCGTTTTTCATGCAGAAAATATACCAGCAGCAGCCGAACTCCTCCAAGGGATGCTGGAATTACATGGAGCAGCGTCCGTTGGAAGGTTTTGTGTTCGCCGTAACGCCCTTCAATTTCGCCTCGATTGCAGGCAACCTCCCGACGGCTCCGGCCATCATGGGCAACGTGGTGGTCTGGAAACCGGCTTCATCCGTTGTCTACGTGGCGTACCACATCATGCAGCTGCTCAAGGCGGCGGGCCTGCCCGACGGCGTGATCAACATGGTCCCGGGATCCGGAAGCGTGGTGGGCGATACGGTTCTGGCCAGTCCGGAACTGTCCGGCATCCATTTTACCGGTTCGACGGCGGTGTTCCGGGAAATGTGGAAGACGATCGGTCGAAGCATCCGGCAGTACAAAAATTGGCCCAGGATCGTGGGCGAGACCGGCGGAAAGGGTTTTGTGTTCGCCCACGTTTCAGCCGATGTGGATGAACTGGCCGCAGGCCTGATCCGCGGCGCGTTCGAATACCAGGGACAGAAATGTTCGGCTGCGTCGAGGGCCTACATTCCCAAATCGCTCTGGCCTGCTCTGAAGAAAAGGCTGGTGGACATGGTGCACGAAATCAAAATGGGCAGTCCGGAAAACTTCACCCATTTCATGTGCGCCGTAATCGACAAATCCGCTTTCCAAAACATCAGCGGCTACATCGATCACGCCAAAACCTCCTCCGAAATCGAATTCATCACCGGCGGAAAACACGACGATTCGGCGGGCTACTTCATCGAACCGACGGTTGTGTTGTCTTCCAATCCCCGTCACAGAATGATGGAGGATGAAATTTTCGGTCCGGTGCTGACCGTTTTCGTGTATCCCGATTCCGAATATGAAAAAACCCTCCACGTGTGCGATGAGACCTCGCCGTACGCCCTGACCGGTGCGGTGTTTGCGAAGGATCGCAAGGCCATCGAGGTGGGCATGAACATTCTGCAGAACGCCGCCGGAAATTTTTATATCAACGACAAACCGACGGGAGCCGTCGTGGGGCAGCAACCCTTCGGAGGATCGAGGGCATCGGGCACGAACGACAAGGCGGGCAGCATGCTGAATCTCCAGCGCTGGGTTTCTCCAAGGACGATCAAGGAGAACTTTATTCCGCCCAAGGATTTCAAATATCCGTTTATGGAGGAAGCATGACGGCTGAACAGGCACCTGCATGAAAAAGCATGTTGGCACGAAATTTGATATTGATTTTATCCAGAGTTATGAATAGATTTCCTTAATCAATTCGAGGTAACTCCAATGAAATGGAAGAAACCCGTATTTCTGCCCCTTTTCACGGTTGCTTTTTTTTGCGGCATGTTTCTGATCAACCGCTGCACTTTCAAAAAGCCGGTTTCGCCGTCGTGGGATGTGCAGTTCGTCGTTCCGCTGGTCGGGCGAAAATACACCATGCGTGAGCTGGCTGAAGACGACAAAAATGTCTTGATCGAAAACGACAACGTTGTATTTACCATCAAGGAAAACATTGAACCTTTCAACCTGGTTGATCGGTTGAAATCGTCCGGAGCCACCATCAGCAAAACAGTCACCTTCGGCTCCGTCAGCGATGGTGTGGCGCTGCCCGATACCATCGTGGTCACTTCCGCTGAAATCAAAAAAGGCAGCATCCGGGTCGAGATGCGAAACAACAACAACCATAAAGCGCACGGGCAGTTCAGAATGCTGGACATGGTGAGAAACGGCAATCCCCTCACCATGGAAATCGATGCGGAAGCTTTTCAAGCGAAGACGGTCGAACAGTTTCTTGACGGGTACCAGTTCAACACGATTCCGAGCCAGGGCAGAAACTACATCTATTACACCGCCTCTTTAACCGGCGGCACTCCCGGTGAGACGGTGGATATAGTCTTGAAGGTTTCTGAAATTGTGTATTCGTCCCTGACGGGAAAATTGAAAGAAATTCAGGTCAATTTCAGCGACGTCGATGCAGACGTCAATCTTCCCGATGAGATCGAAGGATTCCAAATCGGGTCTGCCACGGCCGAACTCACCCTGCAGAACGGCATTCCCTTTCCCGCACAGGTGGATATGAATATCAAAGCCATCAACAAGAAAGCGGAGACGGCCACAGCCGTTGTTCCCGCGACCACCATTCCCAAATCGCCGGCAAGCGGTCAGAAATCTGCTACCGCAATCACGCTCTCGAATATGGAACGGATCATCAACCTGTTTCCGAACCGAATCGAACTTTCCGGCCGAGCGAAATTGGGCGACAACACGTCCACGGCACGGGTGACCGAAAAAGATGAGATGGCCGGAAGTATTTTGTTCAAGGCGCCGCTGGTGTTCACCCTCCCTTCGAGAACCAACGATGCCGAAGTCGACACGATCAAGATGGAAGAAGATGCGCGGGAAAACATCCGCAAAAATGCCGAAAAAGGGAAATTAACCATCGATCTGAAAAACAACCTCCCTGTCGGTTTTTCGGTGTATGTGCTTTTTTCAAAACGCCCGCAGGACGCGGGTCAAAGTCTGTACAATGTTTTAAACCTGCCGCAAATCCCGGAAGGCGTTATGGTGGATACCCTGATTCTTCCCCTCGGAACATTGAGCAGCGGCACCCCGGGCGTGGTCACGCAACCGGGAGTCCGATCGTTCAGCATCACCCTGCCCAAAAAAGAAATCGACGTATTCGACGCTCCGGAAGTGTATCAGGGGCTCCGGATTGTTTTTCCCGGCACCCAGGGGAAAATGATCAAAATCCGGCCAGACGATTACATTGAGATGCATGCCGTGCTGGAATTTTCCTACAGAATGGATTTCGAGGACGAGGAGAAAGGGGGTGGATCGTGAAGACAAAGAACGGTTTTGCAATCCACCTCCTGTGTTGTGCATTCATGATTTCCTTATTCCCGACTGAGATTTTCGCCCAACTGACGGCCCGGGCGGTCGGCATGAGCGGTGCCTACTCGGCCCTGGCCCGCGGCGTTCATGCTCCCGACTGGAATCCCGCAAACCTCGGACTGCCGGACAATCCGAAGTTTTCTTTCACGGTTTTTTCGATAGGAGCCGATGTCGAAAACAACAGTTTCACCCAGGATTTGTACAACCGGTACGCGACGGACGAGTACTGGGATTCGAACGAAATCAAAGATTTGTTGAGCCTCATTCCCGACGACGGATTGAACGCAAACGCGGCGGCATCGCTCCGGCTTCTTTCCTTTTCGGCGGGCAGGTTTGCCTTCACGATGGGAGTCGATGCCGGCTGCAATGTCCGTTTGGACAAAACGTTTTTCGAGCTTCCGCTTCAGGGAAACACGATCAACACGGTGTATGATTTCGACAACACCAAGGCGAACAGCCTGGGCATTGCCCTGCTCAGCTTTTCCTACGCTCATCCGATCGAGGTGTCTTTCGCAGAATCCTTTGCACTGGGAGGAACCTTTCATTACAACGGCGGCGGGTATGCAAAGTCGGAAAAAGCGGAAGTGTCGTTCAGCACCATGGATTACGGGATGGATATCCATGCCGATTACCAAGGCCGAATCGGGCTCAGCCAAAAAGGCTGGGGGCTGGATTTCGGCGCAGCCGGGCAAGTGAACAAAAAATGGACGGCCAGCCTGTGCCTGACGAATTTGGTCAGTTCCATGCAATGGGACAAGAAAGTCCAGGATGCCATGGGGTATGTCCGGGGCGATTCCCTCGATATCTTCGACATCACCGAAGAAGACAACAAGGACGGAAAGGATGTTCTCGAGGATTCCAGCTGGACCGTGGACGGCCAACCGTTTAAAACACGGCTTCCCGTGGTCGTGCGCGCCGGATGCGCATACCAGGACGGCCCCGTCGTCCTCACCGTCGATTATGTACAGGGCTTTGAAGAAAGCGCCTGGACCAGCGCCAAGCCCCGCCTTGCCTTCGGCACCGAATGGAGGGGGCTGAAATGGCTGCCCCTCCGGATGGGCGTCGCCTTGGGCGGGAAAACCGGTTTCGGCACTTCCCTGGGGTTTGGACTGCATCCGGGAGCATTTTACCTGGATTTCGGGATTTTCAACCGAGGTTTTATTCTTCCGAAGACGAGCAAAGGGGTTGCATTGGCTTTTGAAATGGGATTCGGCCTGTAAACCGATTCCAAATTCGATAATCGGGATCAAGTTACAGATTGTTCGTTTAGGGTTTCGGGCTGTAAATTCCGTAATGGTATCCGCAAGTCCGAAATGTCCCATATTGGGACGTTCGGACTTTTTTTCTGTTGACATTTTATTCCCCTTTTTGTAATTTTTAGCCGTTGCTTTTTATCCATATCGAAAAAAGGAGTAATACCCATGCTTTGCGGTGAAACCCAATCGAAGGGCAATCTTGGTATTCTGGTCGGAGGCGGTCCCGCGCCCGGCCTGAACGGCGTCATTTCGGCCGTGACCATTGAAGCTCGAAAAAACGGATTGAACGTGTTCGGCATCATGGACGGATACAAATGGCTGGTCAAGGGCGATGAAAACGAACTGATGAACAATATCCGGAAACTGGAAATCCACGACGTTTCCCGGATCCATTTTGACGGGGGATCGATTCTCCGGACCTCGCGCACCAATCCAGTGAAGGAAAAGGACGGTGTGGAAAATGCCGTTAAAATGCTACGCAAGCTGGGCATCGGATACATGGTGACCACGGGTGGTGACGACACGGCCTACGGGGCGAGCCAGATCGCGAAAGCGGCCGGAGGAGAAATCAAATTTGCCCATGTGCCCAAAACCATCGACAACGACCTTCCCCTGCCGAACAACCTGCCGACGTTCGGTTACCAGACCGCCCGTGATCTAGGGGCCGTGCTGGTGAAAAACCTGATGGAGGAATCGCGCACGACCAACCGATGGTACATCGTGGTCGTGATGGGACGGAACGCGGGGCATCTGGCCCTGGGCGTGGCCAAATCCGCGGGAGCAACGCTCGCCATCATTCCGGAGGAGTTGGAAGGTCCCGGTTTGGTCTCCATCGAACGCGTGAGCGACATTTTTCAGACGGCCATATACAAACGCCGGGCGCTGGGACGAAACTACGGTGTGCTGGTCATTGCCGAAGGTGTCGCAGAAAAACTGAACCCGGAAGAGCTGAAACAGTTTCAGAGTTCCGGCCTGGAAGTGGACTCGTTCGGCCACATCCAGCTAGCGGATGTGGAGCTCGGAAAACTCATCAAAAACGTCACCGAAAAGCGGTTTGAAGAGCGCGGTGAAAAAATCCGATTCGTGGAACTCAACATCGGATACGTGCTGCGCTGCGCCGATCCGATTCCGTACGACCAGGAGTACACGAGGGACCTGGGGTACAACGCCGTCCGGTACCTGCTGAGCAAAGATCCAGCCCACCAGGGCAATGCCATGATCACGGTGGACAACGGCAAACTCATCCCGCTTCAATTCGAAAAGATGATCGATCCGAAGACCAAAAAAACCGCTGTCCGTCTGGTGGACATCCGCAGCGATTCCTACAAAGTGGCACGGAACTACATGGTGCGTCTGGAAAGGGAGGATCTCGAGAATCCGACTCTGATCGCTGCCATGTCCAAGGCCGCCAAAATGACCGAAAAAGCATTTGTGGACAAGTGGGGATATCTGGTCAAATGAACCGCACGGAGAGGATTTTCAGAAGGTGGAAATTCTCTCCGTTTCCACGTTTTTTCAAAGATCTGTTCGATTTCGTTTATCCGCCCATATGCCTCCTTTGCGACGACCGGTACGAGGGTTCCGGTCCGGTTTGTCCCGCCTGCCGGCGTCGGCTGCGTGATTCCATCCGGATCCAGGTTCAGTCCGGACGCAACGATTTTCACCAGCTTTCCGGCAGTCTTTTTTTCGATCGGGCGCTGACGTGCTGGGATTTTACCCCCGAGCTGGAAAATTTGATTCACCAGGTCAAGTACCAGGGCCGGAAAAAGCTGGGACTTTTTTTGGGAAAAATTGCCGGAAGCGCTTTTCGGGACAGCGTTGAAGCGATTCCGATGAACGGTATTCTGGTCCCCGTTCCGCTGCACCGGGTCCGGTTGCGGGAACGGGAGTTCAACCAGAGCGAGTGGATTGCGAAAGGGATGGCGGAATCCGTCCGCGGCTCCATCCGGGCGGACATCCTGCAGCGGAAGAGAAACACGCGAACGCAGACGGCGCTTTCGGCTGCCGCGCGTGAAAAGAACGTGGCGGAAGCGTTTCTCATCCGGCATCCGGAATCCGTTTGCGGCTGTTCCGTGGTTCTCGTGGACGACGTGATCACCACAGGGGCAACTTTGAATGCTTGCGCCAGGGTTCTGAAGGAATCCGGGGCGGAATCGGTCGTCGGTCTTGCGCTGGCAAGGCCGAGGATGAACGTCGACAGGTTGTAACGGATTCGGCGATTCCATAGGTTCCAATACCGGCCCGAATACAAGGCATCTGCACATCCTGAAATTGCCCGGCGTATTCTCAGGGAGGAATGCGAGGACGCCGTCAGGCCGGCAAAAAAGGCCGGGCTGACGAATGTGGATGTACAGAAATGGTGAACGGATTTGTTTGATTTTTCTTGACATTTTACTAAAAAATATTTATTATATCAGGCTTTGGTATTCGGCATCATGCCGCATAAAAAACAAGGGTTTTCCTGAAAACCGTCCATCTCAAGGAGGAGTATAGAATGGCAGTCAAAGTAGGTATCAACGGATTCGGCCGAATCGGCCGGCTGGTCTTCCAGGCCATGGCCGACCAGGGCCTTCTGGGCAAAACGTTCGACGTGGTTGCGGTTGTGGACGTTGCCACGGACGCGGATTATTTCGCCTATCAACTCAAATACGATTCGGTGCATGGCCACTTCAAACACGACGTGAAAACCGAAAAAAGTTCTCCTTCACTGGAACAGGAAGACACGCTCATCGTGGACGGATACAAAACCAAGTGCCTGCTTGCCACCAAGACTCCCGCCGAGCTTCCCTGGAAGGAGCTGGGCGTGGAAATCGTGATCGAGGCCACGGGTCTGTTCACCGATTCCGAAAAAGCCAGGGGCCATCTGGCCGCAGGCGCCAAAAAGGTTTTGATCACCGCGCCGGGCAAGGGCGAAGTGAAGACGCTCTTAATGGGCGTCAATGAAAACGAATACGACCCCGCCAAGCACGACATCGTTTCCAATGCGTCCTGCACGACCAACTGCCTCGCGCCGTTGGTGCACGTGATGCTGAAGGAAGGCATCGGAGTTGAAACCGGTCTCATGACGACGATCCATTCCTACACCGCAACCCAGAAGACCGTGGACGGGCCCTCCAAAAAAGACTGGCGCGGCGGGCGCGCGGCTGCGATCAACATCATCCCATCCTCCACGGGCGCGGCCAAAGCCGTGGGCGAAGTTCTGCCCGCAACGAAGGGCAAATTGACCGGCATGTCGTTCCGCGTTCCCACACCCAACGTGTCGGTTGTTGACCTGACGTTCCGTTCGGTGAAGGACACTTCCATCGAGGAAATTGACAGCTTGCTCAAGAAAGCCAGCCAGACTTACCTGAAAGGTATTCTGGGCGTGACCGAGGAGGAACTGGTTTCCACGGACTTCATTCACGACAACCGCTCTTCGATCTACGATTCCCTGGCCACACTGCAGAACAACCTGAAGGGCGAGAAGCGCTTCTTTAAGATCGTGTCGTGGTACGACAACGAATGGGGTTATTCCTGCCGCACCATCGACTTGCTCAAACACATGGCGTCGAAGAAGTAGCACTGTAAAAGAAAAGAATCCGGAAGACACCGGACCGACGGAAAATCCGGAATGCACGAGGAATGGTTTATGAATAAAATGACGGTCAAAGACGTCGACCTGAAGGGCAAGCGCGTGATCATGCGCGTCGATTTCAACGTGCCCATGAAAGACGGCGTGGTGCAGGACGATACCCGTATCCGCGCAGCCCTCCCGACCATCCAGTACGCTCTCGGCCAGGGTGTCAAGAGCCTGGTGCTCATGTCGCATTTGGGCGATCCCAAAAAGGACATGCAGAAGGCCAAAGAAAAAGCCGAAAAAGATGGCAAGCCCTTCGACGAAAAAAAATACATCGAAGGCAAGCACAAGATGGCACCCGTGGCTGCGCATCTGGCCAAGCTTCTGGGCAAAGATGTCCAATTGGCGCCGGATTGCCTGAGCGATGAGACCAAAAGCATGGTGGCTGCCCTGGACAAAGGCGGCATTCTCATGCTCGAAAACACCCGGTTCCACAAGGAAGAGACGTCCAAGGAGGCAGCGGACCGTGAAAAAATGGCCAAGGTACTGGCTTCCTACGGCGATGTGTACGTGAACGATGCCTTCGGAACAGCCCACCGGCCGCATGCCTCGACGGAAACAATTGCTCGATTCCTGCCGGCCGTGGCGGGTTTTCTCATGGAGAAGGAGCTCGAGTACCTCGAAGACAAGATCGTGAACCACCCGATCAAGCCGTTTGTAGCCATCATCGGCGGTGCCAAAGTGTCGTCCAAGATTGCGGTCCTGGAGAGCCTGCTGGCCAAGGTCGACCACATGATCATCGGCGGCGGCATGGCCTATACGTTTCTCACGGCCAAGGGCATTTCATGCGGCAATTCGTTGATCGAAAACGACATGCTCGAGACAGCGCGGGACATCCTGGAAAAGGCTTACAAAACCCGCAAATACATCTACCTGCCCATTGACCATATCGTCACCCAGCAGTTTACGGCCGATGCGCCGTCCAAACAGGTGGCCCGCAACGGCATCGAAGAAGGCTGGATGGGCATGGACATTGGTCCGTTGACCATTGAAAAATACACGCATGCCCTGAAGGGGGTGAAAACCGTGTTCTGGAACGGTCCCATGGGTGTGTTTGAATTTCCGAAATTCGCCGCAGGCACAAACGCCATCGCAAAGGCTCTGGCGGACCTGAAAGACGCGGTCACGGTCATCGGAGGCGGAGATTCGGTCTCGGCCGTCAACAAAGCCGGCGTGGCCGGCAAAATGTCGCACATTTCCACGGGCGGCGGCGCGTCGCTGGAACTGGTGGAAGGAAAGGTGCTGCCGGGTGTGGCGGCGTTGATGGATAAAAAATAGAGGAACCATGCGCATTCCATTCATTGCAGGCAACTGGAAAATGTACACGACGGCCTCGGAAGCCGAGGCGTTGATTGTTTCCTTGAAATCGTTGTTTTTCGACCTTCAACAGGCGGATGTGGCAGTTTGTCCGCCGTTCCCGTATCTGATGCTCGCATCCAAGGCATTGAGCGGAAGCAGGATCGGTCTCGGTGCCCAAAACATGTACTGGGAACCGGAAGGCGCTTTTACAGGTGAGGTTTCTCCGAAGATGTTGAAGGATGCCGGATGCGAATTCGTCATCGTCGGGCATTCCGAGCGCCGGCAATTTTTCGGCGAAACGGACGCATCCGTAAACAAGAAAGTGCTGAAAGCCCTGGAAACCGGATTGAAACCGATCGTTTGCGTGGGCGAAACCCTGGCCGAACGCGAATCCGGGAAAACCGAGCATGTGGTCGAAACCCAGATCAACGGTTGTTTCCGGGACCTGTCGGCTGACGGGATGAAAGCCGTCACCGTCGCATACGAACCCGTCTGGGCCATCGGAACCGGCAAAACTGCCACGCCGGAACAAGCACAGGACGTCCACCGTTTCATAAGGGGATTGTTGTGCGGTGCTTTCGGCAAAGGCACCGGCGAATCCATCCGCATTCAATACGGCGGCAGCGTGAAACCGGACAATGCAAAATTACTTCTCTCCCAACCGGACATCGATGGTGCCCTGGTCGGCGGTGCCAGCCTCAAAGCGGAAAGCTTTGCGGCCATTGTTCGAGCGGCAGTCTAAGATAGGAGAATGGTTCATGGTATCGTTTCTGATTGTATTGCACATCATCGTCTGTATCCTTTTGATTGTTGCCGTTCTGATGCAGTCCAGCAAGGGCGGCGGAATGGCGGGCATGTTTGGAGGCGGAGGCAGCATGGGAGGTGTGTTCGGCGGAAGGGGAGCGGCGTCCTTTCTGGCCAAGTTGTCCCTCTGGCTTGGCGTCTGTTTTGGCATCACTTCGCTCGCCATCGGGTTGCTTTCCCTGAAAACGGGGGGGCGGCCAAAGAGCCTCGTTCAACAAGCCATGGAAAGGGAAAGGACGGCAACGTCGCCCGCTTCGGTCCTTCCAACGGTTCCCAGCAAGGCCGGCAATCCAGCAGATCTGGTTCCGAAAGGAGCACCGGAAAAACCGATCAAAAAATGATGTTTATGCCGAAGTGGTGGAATTTGGCAGACACGCTATCTTGAGGGGGTAGTGCCCGTTTGGGCGTGGGGGTTCAAATCCCCCCTTCGGCACCCCACAACCCATCCGTTTTCTGAGATGGGTTTTTTTATCCCGCATCAACGAGGTAAAATTGAACGTGCGCCTGACATCCGTTTTCGGGCTTGTGTTTTTGATGGTGCTTCCCTGTCGCTCCTACGGACAAAAATCCGGATACATCATTGAAGAAGAATGGACGACGCCTCCCCTGTTCGGAATGCCGGGGAACACCCGCATGGTAAAAACGTGGATTGCAGAGGACAAGATGCGGCGGGATGAGGCGGATTCCAGCCAGATCGTCTTGATCCGACCGGATCTGGGGAAATTGTGGATGATCCGTCCGAAAACAAAATCGTATATCGAAATGGATCGGGAGACGTTGCAAGGCCTGTCCATGATGGCGGTCATGGTGTTCGGCATCGGCATTCGCCCCGAGACCGGAAAGCCTGCCATTCCCGATTCGTTGTTCATGAAGACCGGAAAGGAAATGCGGATCGGATCGTGGAACTGCCGCGAAATTCAGGTCCGCCGACAGAAGGGGAGATCGGTCGTGATTTGGATCAGCGGCGAAACCGGATTGGAATCGGGCCTGTACACCAACATGTTGAAGAAACTCATGGGACCGGCCGCGTCCGATTACGAAGCTTTTTTTCGCCAATTGGATACGCTGGACGGTTATCCCGTTCTGGTCGAATCGGGAATGGGCGGGAGGAAGCTTACGCAGAAATTGATCGGAGTCCGGAGCCAGCCCATACCCGATTCCGTATTTGAAATCCCGAAGGGGTATCGAAAAGCGGAACCTCCGAACGGCTGAAACGCCATCCTGTGCATTTAAACCAAGGAGGGAGCAGCATCCCGCGGTCCTGGATGCGGCCGTGATCGGCATTCCCAGCGAAGTGCGGGACGAAGCGGTCAAGGCGTTCATCGTTCTCAAGAAAGGCGAAACCCTGAGCAAATCCGACCCGATCCGTTTCTGCAGGGACAAGCTGTCGAGGTTCAAGCTCCCGCGCGAAATCGAATTCGTTCCCGATCTTCCCTAGAGCACGGTCGGCAAGGTGTTGAAGCGCGTGCCGAGGGATGAGGAGCTGAAAAAAAGGGCGCAAAAGAAAAGCTGAATCTTTCGGCCAGGGTGGACCGCGGTATCCGTCAATCCGATCTTAAGATCGGCCGGCGCGGGCGGTGAAACCGTCGTCCGGAGGTCCAAAGGATGAAGGACAGGGTCAGGTTGAGTGCAGAAATGACCAGAAGCGTTTGTGCGGTGCCGAGGAGCGGAACGGCAAAACCGGTTGTCAGCAGGGCGCCCAGCAGCGATCCGAGCAAGTCGAGTGCATACAACGATCCCGCCGCATTCCGTCGGACCGCTCCGGATGAAAAAAGCACCCGGTTTGCCAGGGCAAATGCGGCTCCGCCGAGGAAACCGGCAAACGTATTCAGAGCGACAAACAGGAGGGTTCCCAGGCCGAAAAGGCTTTGCAGCAGGTCCGACCGATGGACCAGGAGAAAACATCCTCCCGCGATCAGTGGAAGCAATCCGGTCAGAATCTGGATCCGCGTCAACCGTTCCATCAAGGAAAAAGTCGCACCCGGTCGTTTCCGCGCAAACAGGCTTCCGATGCCCAACCCGGCCATGTAGCCGGCCACCAGGACGGCCATGTGTTGATACAGGACCCCGTAAAACGTCTGGTACATGAGCAGCAGCATCAGTTCCAGGGCGATTCCTGAAAATCCGACGGAGAAAATGGAGAACCGGACGGCAGGAAAGCCGGATCGGTTTTTCCGGATTTTGAATACTATCAGGCTTGCGATCGACAGGAGCGCGGCGACCAGATGCCACGCTTTTGTTCCCGCAAGCCGGACGAATGCAGTCCTCAGGCCTGGCGTGAAATACCTGGACCAGATCACCAGGTCGTACCAGAAGGCAAGGGGTTTGAAATCCCGGTTGAGCTGTCCAGGAGGAACGGGATGCAGCCTCGAGAACAGGTAGTCCCGGCGTTCTTTCGAAAACTGGGAGGCCATGAAGTAGTCTTGAACGTAAACCGTTTTCAGGTTTCTATCGCGGATGCGTCGCGCGAACGCATCCGGGTCGGAGGTCAGAAAATGTCCGTCCACGGATGCAATGAAACGGCAATGGTCGCCCGGCAGGAGGACGGTTTTGGGGAATACGCTCGAAAGGGTGGCGGAAACGTTGCTGAGGAAATCGGACATTTCTTTTCCGATGGCGTTTTCCGAAGAGGGAAGCTGGAACGAAAACACGCCTCCGGGATTCAGTTTCGACCGGATTTTCCGGAAAAATTCCGCGGTGTAAAACCGATTCAGTTGAGCCGTGTACGGATTCGGTACGTTGAGAAGGATGGCGTCGAAAGTTTCGCTGGTCCCGTTGACGAAATTCCGTGCATCGTTCAAGTGCAGGATCACGCGCGGATCGTCCAGAAACATCCGATCGGGAGGAGGCAAGTATTCGCGCGCCAGGCGGATGATCTCGGGATCGAGCTCGACGACCTGGACCGTTTTCATCGAAGGATGCCGAAACGCCTGTTCGATGGCGCCGCCGAGGCTTCCTCCGATCAGGAGGATTTTCTCGGGAGAGGGATTTTCGAAAAGTGCATAATGAACGGCTTCCTCCGCGGCTTGCGGGTCCGGACAGGTAAACAGGCGTATCCCGTTTTCGAAAAAACTGATCTGGTTTTCCAGCCGGGTCACGGTGATGTTGCCGTAGGCCGTATTCTTTGAGGCCAGCCATTGGCCGTTTCTCCAAAACCGCCGATCCAGCCGTGATTGAATTTTGGGTGCCAGGGTGAAGATGAATCCGCCGATCGCGACAACCACCACCAGGACCAGGATTTTTTTACCCCTCCCGGTTTGGGGCGACAGGCTTAAACCGGCAAGAAAGACGAGGCCAGAAATCGCGGCGACAATTTGGACTTGCGCGGCGCGAGGGAAGAGGAGGAAACTAGCCAGAAGGCCGCCGGCGGCAGACCCGAGCGCTTCCAGGGCATAGACGCCGGATGCGGTGAGGGATTGTTGGTCCAATCGTGCCGGAACCAGCCTGCAAGCCGAGGCATAGGCGTACCCCGACAGCAAGCAAAGGGGCGAAAAAACGATAAAACCGGTGAGTGCCGTCAGACCGTAATCGATCATTTCTCCGGCGACGGCATGGAGGAAGATCCGACTCTGGTAGATGGCCAAACCGGTGAGGGGAATTGTGCAGGCGAGAAGGGCGAACAGCAGCCGAAAACTGTCCCACCGGCCTTTGCGTATCGGCAGGTGTTCCGGAAGCCATCCGCTTCCCGCGGCGGTCCAAAACAGCCACGCTGCGAACAATGCGCCAAGCGAGAGCTCGTTGCCGTAAAACACCACGACGAATTCGCGCATGAACAGCATCTGGGATACCAGGGTCGCGAATCCCAGGATGACGACGGACATCGAAAGGCTGTGTTTGGGGCCGGGTGGTTCCATGTCTGTTTTCAAAATAAAGAAATGGACAGTCGAAATCAAGCGGTTTTCAAGCAGTTGAAAGGGTCCCACCATGTTGACAGTCTACAACACGATCACCAGGAATAAGGAAGCGTTTCAACCGCTGCACCCCCCGTTCGTGGGCATGTACGTTTGCGGCCCGACGGTGTACGACGATCCCCATTTGGGTCATGCCAAAAGCTACGTTTCCTTCGATGTCATGATACGGTTTTTACGGGCGAGCGGTTACCGAGTCCGGTATGTCCAGAACATAACGGACGTCGGGCATTTGCTCGGAGATCGGCAGGACGGGGAGGACCGCATTCTGAAAAAAGCCCGGCTGGAGCAGCTCGAGCCAGTCGAAATTGCGCAAAAGTACGAGAGGCATTTTTTCCGCGACATGGACGCATTGAACTGTCTCAGGCCGGATATCTCCTGCCGCGCCACCGGACACATTCCCGAAATGGTGGAGCTGATCCAGATCCTGCTCCGTAAAAAGGTGGCGTACGAAACCAAGGGCAACGTGTATTTTGATGTGAAAAAATTCGCCGAATACGGAAAGCTTTCCGGAAGACGTCTCGAGGACCTCAAGGAGGGTGTCCGTGTGGACGTGGCCGAAGGCAAAAATCACCCGTTCGATTTTGCGCTCTGGAAAAAAGCCGACGCCGACCATTTGATGCAATGGTCATCCCCCTGGGGCAGAGGATTCCCCGGATGGCACCTGGAGTGCTCGGTGATGTCCATGAAATACATCGGGGAAAGCATCGACATCCACGGCGGAGGGCTCGACAATCAGTTTCCCCACCACGAATGCGAAATCGCACAGAGCGAGGCGGCAACGGGGAAGCCGTTTGTCAAATACTGGCTGCACAACAACATGGTGACGGTCGACGGACAAAAAATGAGCAAATCCATCGGCAACTTCGTGACCATCTTTGATTTGCTGCAAAAATACCGCCCGATGACCCTCCGGTTCTTCATCCTCCAGGGCCATTACCGTTCTCCGCAGGATTTTTCGGATGAAGCGCTGATAGCGGCACAGAAGGGATTTGACCGGATGAACCGGGCCGTTGTTTCCGTGCGGGAAAGGATTGGGGAAAATCGGAATCCGCCGGTCGAACCGGACGGTCTGCTCCTGGATTTACGAAACCGTTTTTTCGAGCGGATGGACGACGATTTCGACACCGCCGGTGCCTTGTCCGTGCTGTTCGATCTGGTCAAAGCCGCCAATGACGCGGTCTCACGGCAGGACCCCGCGGTCGAGTTCAAAAAAATCGCGGGACTTTTTTCCATGCTCGGCGAAACCGTTCTCGGATTCCGGTTTGGGGAAGAAGGAGGGAAGGGCGGGCTGGATGATTCATTGATGCAGGTACTTATTCTCCTGAGAAAAAAGTTCCGGGAGCTCAAAGACTGGACATCGGCGGATTTGATCCGCGATGAACTTCTCCGAATCGGTATTTCCCTGGAGGATGGGAAACAGGGAACAAAATGGAAGAAAAACGAACAAAATTAAGATTTTTATTGACAACAAGTTTTTTTTTTCTTAAAATTCAGTTTGTCACGAAATGGATCAGGCTGGCGTAGCTCAATTGGCAGAGCAGCTGATTTGTAATCAGCAGGTTGTAGGTTCAATTCCTATCGCCAGCTCTATCATGGATTTGGGCATGTCGGTTTTGGTACGGAGAGGTTCCCGAGTGGCCAAAGGGGACAGACTGTAAATCTGTTGGCGAAGCCTTCGGAGGTTCGAATCCTCCCCTCTCCACGAATACGCGGGAGTAGCTCAGTTGGTTAGAGCGTCAGCCTTCCAAGCTGAATGTCGCGGGTTCGAATCCCGTTTCCCGCTCCAAGAAAAAGGAAAATGCATCATTTTTCCCTTGCATTTTTCATTTTTTTTTCTTATCCTTAAAAGCTTTGCTGCCTGGGCAAGAATTTGCTTTAGTAAAGCATTTTTAAAGGATTAAAGGTATAATTTTCCAAGCCCACGTAGCTCAGTAGGTAGAGCGCATCCTTGGTAAGGATGAGGTCATCAGTTCAATCCTGATCGTGGGCTCAGGATTTTTTATTGTAGAAATTTCGAATGGAGGATTGGTTCCATGGCAAAGGCCAAATTTGAGCGTACGAAGCCGCATGTGAATATAGGGACGATTGGACACGTGGATCACGGGAAGACGAGTTTGACGGCGGCGATCA
>Ga0315277_10003762_pt1 | contig 20514 bp, 16 predicted proteins | sample YL17G05_15_MG_FD_203695 | JGI IMG/M metagenome (GOLD analysis project Ga0315277, IMG submission 203695) | Sediment microbial communities from Yellowstone Lake, YNP, Wyoming, USA - YL17G05_15 | ecosystem: Environmental > Aquatic > Freshwater > Lake > Sediment | place: USA: Wyoming | collected... | reverse complement strand
AACAAGATAGACCTCATACCCGGCTGGAGACACGAAGAGTGGAAGACCTTCAGCGAGGCTGTCGCTACTCAGGACCCGAGAGTCGCCGCGGAACTGGAGGAGAAGATATACAATCTCTCGGGCAAGATATTCGACAAGTGCGGTCTGAGCGCAGACCGCTTTGACAAGATCACGGACTTCACGAAGACGGTCGCTATGGTGCCGATCAGTGGAAAGTACGGCGAAGGTCTTCCCGATCTGCTCCTCATGCTTGTCGGCCTAGCGCAGAGATTCCTCGGAGAAGACCTCAGAACCGAAGAAGGACCGGGAGAGGGGACAGTCCTCGAGGTCAAGGAAGAGAGAGGGATAGGCACTGCGATCGACTCGATCATCTATCGTGGGACCATCAAGGTCGGAGACCAGATAGTCGTCTCTTCGGTCAAGGATGAGCCGATAGTCGCAAAGATCAAGGGGCTGCAGAGGCCGAGACCTTTGGACGAGATACGCGATCCGACCCAGCGGTTCGAACGCGCAAAGGAGGTCTCCGCTGCTGCGGGCATACGGATCATCGCTCAGGGTTTGGAGACTGCGATGGCCGGCGGCACCATCAGGGTCGTCAAGGGAAACCTCGAAGAGCTCAAGGACGAAATACGCAAGGAAAGTCAGATCAAGGTAGAGCTTGCCGGGGAGGGCATCATCGTCAGGGGGGACGCCATAGGGTCCCTCGAGGCTTTTGCGTTCGAGGCCAAGCAGGACGACCTTCCGATCAGGAAGATCGATATCGGTAATGTGACTCGGAAGGACGTCGTCGAGGCATCGCACTTCGCTGATCCTCTGCACAGGGCCATTTTCGCTTTCAACGTCGGCATAAATGAAGATGCTAGGTCCGAGGCCCTCTCATCTGGCATCAAGATATTCGAGAACGATGTCATGTATAGATTGCTCGAGGACTACAGGACCTGGTGCAAGGAGCGGACGAAAGAGGTCGAGGCCGAGCAGAGGCTCGAGATAGTCTTCCCTGGCAAGATGGTGATAATGAGGGACCATATATTCAGGGTGAGCAAGCCAGCGATCGTGGGTGTCAGAGTCCTTGCTGGCAGGATCCGTCCTGGCCAAGGCTTGATCAGGCAGGATGGAAAAGAAGTCGGCAGGATCAAGAGCATCCGCAGCGGCGAAGAATCGCTCAAGGAGGCGATCGTGGGCGCCGAGGTCGCGATATCGATCGATGACGCCATTGTGGGAAGGCAGATAGACGCTGAGGATATTCTGCTGGTCGACATTCCGGAAAGTCATGCGCACGAGCTTGCGAACTACGCACTGAAGCAAGATGAGATTGAGGTTCTCGAGCAGCTAGCGGTGATAAAACGGAAGGAGAAGCCGTTCTGGGGAAGATGAATCACTTCTCTGTCGGATACCCGGCCTTCTTCCAGTCCTCCAGGCCACCTTTGAACTCGAGCACGTTCTTGAAACCGTACTTGTCCAGCTTCTGAGCTGCTATCGTGCTCGCTTCGCATTCGAAACTGGAGCAATAGGTCACGAAAGTCCTGTTCTTCTTGTGCTCTCTGAGTAAGTGTTCTCCAAGGTGGTCAGATGGGATCGAAATGGCGCCAGGCAAATGCTCCTTGGCGTATGCCTCGTGTCCGCGCGCGTCTATGAGAACGAAGTCGAGGTCGGTGTCCATCATGTTCTTCAGGTATTCTCGCGTGATCTTCTTCATCGCCTTTCCCTACCTGTCGCGGGTAGTCTTTTCGACGACCATAATGATGGCGACGTGCACGGCTCGGATGGTCTCCGGATTGGCATACCAGCATTCCATTTCCATGTCCGAAACCTATATAACTCCTTTCGCATTAGGGCGTGCTACACACCGGAGTGGATTGTTTGGCGGAGTTCAGAGCTGTAATAAGCGATCCAAAAGATGGGAAGTCATATCAGACGCCAGTCTCAGGTCATCACGCTAACTCGCTCATCGGCAAGAAGATAGGCGACGTGGTGGACGGCATCTTCGTCGGCCTGCCAGGCTTCAAGCTAGAGATCACTGGCGGGAGCGACAAGGACGGCTTCCCGATGAGAAGGGACCTGCCAGGCCCGAGAAGGAAGAAGCTTCTGATCTCCAAGAGCATCGGCTTCAACTCCAAGAAGAACGGGCTGAGGCGACGGAAGAACGTCCGGGGCAACACGATAGCTCCAGACACCATGCAGATCAACATGAAAATCACGCAACACGGCATGAAGCCTGCTTCCGAGCTTTTGAAGAAAGAGGAGAAGAAGCAGTAATGAAGGTTCCTAGCCAGCCAGAGACCAACATCGGCATGATCGGCCACGTCGACCATGGCAAAACCATGCTGACGAAAGCTCTGACGGGCGAGTGGACCGATAGGCACTCCGAAGAGGTCAAGAGAGGCATCTCGATCCGGCTAGGCTATGCTGATGTCGCATTCTACAAGTGCAAGAACTGCGAAGAGCCAGAATGCTATTCCAATCAGCCGACTTGTCCGAACTGCAAAGGTGAGTGCGAGCTCCTCAGATCCGTCTCCTTCGTCGATGCCCCGGGCCATGAGACCCTGATGGCCACCATGCTCTCAGGTGCAGCGATAATGAATGGGGCGCTGCTGCTCGTCGCAGCTAACGAGGAATGTCCTCAGCCGCAGACGAGGGAGCACCTGATGGCCCTGTCTATTATTGGAGTGGACAAGATAATAGTCGTCCAGAACAAGATCGATATCGTCTCCAAGGAGGAAGCCAAGAAGAACTATGCCGAGATACAGAGCTTCATCAAGGGGACGATCGCAGAGAAGGCCCCGATCATCCCGATCTCGGCTCACCACGACGTGAACATCGACATGCTTATCGAGGCCATCGAGAAGAAGATACCGACCCCAAAGTGGGACAAGTCGAAACCCGCCAGGATGTACATAGCCAGGTCTTTCGACGTTAACGTTCCCGGGACGAAGCTTGCCAGTCTCAAGGGCGGAGTGATCGGAGGCTCTCTGACCCAAGGCAAGGTGAAGATAGGCGACGAGGTGGAGATCTTGCCCGGAAGGAAGGTCGAGGTCGGCAGCAAGGCGAGCTGGGAGAGCATCGTGACCAAGGTCAGGTCGCTCTACGCAGGCGGTCTCTCTCTTGATGTTGCTGGCCCGGGCGGTCTGATCGCCATGGGAACTGGCCTTGACCCATCATTGACAAAATCAGACTCCTTGGTCGGCCGGATTGCCGGAGTTCCGGGATCGCTTCCGCCTGTGCTGAGCGAGATGACGTTCAGCACCGAACTCATGAAGAGGGTGGTCGGAATCTCGTCTGAGCTCGCCGTCGATAATCTCAAGACGAATGAGCCTCTGATGCTTAGCGTCGGAACTGCGACGACCGTGGGAGTGGTGACAAGCGGCAGGTCCGATTCCGCTGAAGTGAGTCTCAAGATCCCTGTCTGTGTCGAGAAGAACCAGAGAATAGCCATATCGAGACGTATAGCAGGCAAGTGGCGTCTGATTGGCTACGGTGTAGTGAAGTAGGCGTGTGATGCCCTGCCACAAGCTATCGTTCTCGACGCGAATGCCCTTTTGATGCCGTTCCAGTTCAAGCTGAACCTTGATCACGAGCTCAGGCGTCTGTTCGGCGACATACCCATTCTCGTTCCGAGCTCGGTCCTTGGCGAGTTGGCAAACACGACGGACAAGAACGGCAAGGCAGCCCTCACCTTGGCGCGGAACTATCAGATCGTTGAGACAGAATTCAGGGGCGATGAGGCCGTGATCGAGATCGCTCTGCAAAGGTCCGCGGCTGTCGTCACCAACGACAGGGAGCTCATACAAAGGCTCAAGCAAAGGCGTGTTCTAGTTGTTAGGTTGCGGAGCGAACGTTATCTAGTGGCCGACGATTACTAGCGACCTCGCCGACGAAAAGCTATTATGATGCCTAGCTCATCCGAGCCGTACCATGCATGAGAAGCAAATCGCGACTCTGAAACACATAGCCCTGATGGGCGGAGTCCATGACTACATTGCGATCTCATCGAGGGAGCTCGGAAACGTTCTCGAGATTAGCCAACAATCCGCTTCCAAGAAGATCCTCGAACTGCTCGGTGATGGCCTCATCGAGCGTGATCTTGGTGCCCGGAGGCAGAGGATCAAGCTCACCGACAAGGGTTTCGAGCTTCTCAGAAAAGAGTATTCGGATTATCAGCGCATATTCGAGATGAAGGACCACCTCGTGATCATCGGCAATGTGACTTCCGGTCTCGGAGAAGGGCAATACTATGTCAATCAGGAGGCCTACGCAGACCAGTTCCAGAAGAAGCTTTGGTTCAAGCCCTTCGAGGGAACATTGAACCTGAGACTTGCCGATCCTGAGCTGCCCAAGCTGGATATCCTGAGGAAATCCGAGGGGATCCTGATAAAGGGGTTCGAGAAGGAGGGCAGGACCTTTGGAGATGTGAAGTGCTTTCTTGCAACGATCCACAACATGGAATGCGCGGTCGTGTTGCCCGTGAGGTCTCACCACACGGACATCATCGAGGTCATCTGCAAGTACCATTTGAGGCGCTCGCTCGGACTCAAGGACAGCGACCAGGTCGAGCTCATTGTGTCCCTCTGATTGTTCCTTGAGCCGCTTCCAGCAGGATCTTCGATGCTCCGCATAGGGCATATTGCATCGGCAGAAATCAGGTCCAAATCCGGGCCCTCGCACTTCATGTTGACGCCAACGAGAGAGAGATGGGCGACGGGGGGCTAGAGGCGCTCTGGGATTCTCTTCTTGGCCTCGTCTAGGGGTATCCCGTGTATCCTGATCCTGCTCAGGTCACAGACCCCAACTCTCCTCCTCGCAGCCTCATTGATCGACTTCATCTTCCTTGTGTCAAGGCCTGCTAGCTTCGCCCCGACAGTTTCAACTGCCACAGCATCTCTCCCGACCACCAGCAGGTCCGTCCTTGTCCGGTTCTTCGTGTCCTCGGGTCTTGCATGAGGATTATCGCCCGTACCCTTGTACGCATAGCTCGCGTCGAGGACTGCGAGGTCTATGCCTCCGACTGCCTCGAACATGTCCAACAGGGCGGTCTCAAGATTCTTGTGGAACCTCGCCTTCCTTCGGTCGGGCACTAGTCCCAGAAGGTTCTTGATTACGCTCCCTTTGTCGAAGCCACGAAGTATGTGGGTGCTCACCAGGACGCTGGGCTTGAAGAGCACGTGCGAAAGGGGCACCTTCTCGCCAGCTACCTTGACAATCCTCGTGTCCTTGTCTTCTGAGAGGTTGAATGCAGCGACCCGCCTGTCGCAGAGGGACTCCCAGATCTCCAGTCTCTCAGTCCCAGTTCCTTTGTAGTTGTCGGATTCCACCAGGAATATCTTCTTGGGTTTGTCGAACACTCGCGTGATCGCGCCCGCTACTTCGACTGTCGTATGGGCATGCGACTTGTGATTGAATATCCCAACTTTCACGGCCACGGGTCTTTTCGGTGTGTTCAAATCACTGATCCCTCCGATCAGGTCGATTGCTTCCGCCAGCGCATGATCTGCACCATCTGTCAGGTCCACAATGGCTACGACTGCTTCCTTTACCATCCGCTACCCTCCCGATCCAAAGAACAGCTCTTGGATACTAAGGTGATTGCACAGGGTGAGCGAACCTAGTTCGTATTTGCGCCAGCCGTGGCAGTTCAGTAAATGATGTTGGAAGTGGTGAGGAACTTCCGCATCCAGCTTTGGCCACCGGCAGATTCCGGGCCATAATCCAGGCTCTCGCACACCTCGATCCTGATTCACAGGCCAATGTTCAAACTATAAGCGTCCGTCTCTTAGAAAAGCCCATAGGTGAGGAAAGGCGATAGTGGTTCTTGGGAATGGATACGGGAGACCTGCCAAAGGGGTTGGCATCATCTAACGCAGGCATAATAGCCAATAGGCTGGGGGAAATCTCTGGCGGCAGGATACTAGACGTTGCCACAGCTGGAGGAGAGTTTATTGATACTCTGATGAAGACTCTGAAAGGTTATGACTCCTTCGTGGGAGTAGACTATTGCGCTTCAGACGTCTCTAAAGAGGAGATGGAATCCGCAAAGAAGCGATTTGAAGGAAAGCCAGTACGATTCCTTGAGATGAACGCCGAGAACTTGATGTTCGAAGACGAGTCTTTCGACACTGTGTGCCTATCCCATTCTCTGCATCATCTCGCTAGGATAGATAGGGTTCTTGCCGAAATGAAGCGCGTACTCAAGACCGGCGGGAATTTCATGCTTCAAGAGGACTACTGTGACGGAGACCAAACTGAGGCGCAGAAAGCGCAAGTACTTGAGCATGCATGGGAAGCACGAATAGATTCTTTGCTCGGTATTACCCACGACAGGACTTTCACGAAACAGAGAATCATGAACATAGTAAACGCTTTGGAGCTAAGGGAACTGGAAGTCTTCGATTCTACGCATCCAATCGACTGTCTGTTCTGTGATAGGAGACATGAGTGCGAAGATCCAAGGAACAAAACAACATTTCACAATTCGATTAAGGACATTGATGATGCGCTCAAGAGGATGGACAACTACCACGATCCAGAGACTCGAGATCGCCTGAGGGAAGAGGGAGAGAGAATCAAGGAAACAATAGCGGAGTCCGGTTTAGCAGCAGCATCATATCTTTTCATTATTGGAAAGATATAGCGGTATTCTCAGAATGACAGTCTAGTGGAAGAGTTCTGCGCTCGTGTCCAGATCCGACAGGATCTGCTATGAGCCTCGGAAAAGACCATAGGGGAGGAAAGGAATCCGGTCTACCCCACTTCCCTGATTTCAATCAGCGCTATTTTGGTCTAGACTCCATGTTAGGGACGCTATCGAATTGAAAAATGAGAAGAATGGAAAGGGTTTGAGATATGTCTGTTCTCAGACACCAGCCAAGCTGATACTGAACAGGACTCCTCCAAACACTCCGTAATAGTTGCCCTTGTGCATCATGTCGAAGTTGGCCCACCATACTGTGTCGTCCCAAGTGCTATAGAAGGCGTACAATCTCGCACCGCCAATTTCGGCGTAGCCAATGACCGCAACCATGTGGTCTGTCTGTCCGTCTGCGTTCATGTCCACGGTGAATGCCATTGGACGTCCTGCGTCAACTTCTGACTGGACAATCCGCCAAGACAACGCAGCACCTCGCAGATCTGTCGCTGTGCCAACGTACAAGTCGGTCGTTCCGTCAGATAGGTGTGGTGACTTGTAGGACACGTATCCGAGGAGCGCATCGTCCACCATCGAATGGACGCTCTGCCCATAACGAAGCAAGTCTGCACTCCAGCTGGTGTGCATGAAATCCGCCAGGCAATTGCTCTCATGAGGAAGTAGCGTCTGCTCAGACAAATCGTGGACTATGTTGCCCTGACTGTCGTCGATTCCATGATAGAGGGCGTAGTCCCTGATATGCTCAGGGCTGGCAATCATCGACTGCACATATGGAGAACTCTCGTCAGCTGCAGAACTGGGGACCAGGTCCTCAAAGCCCACATTGCCATCCCAGTAACCGATCAGCATTCCTGCAGACGTTGGCCCGCAGCCGTGATACCAGACTGGATAGCAGGGCACATTCGGTATCATCACCTGGTATGTCAGGAGCGCGATCACCAGGTTGGCCTGAGAGGTCAGGTCCCACCCATCCCCGGGATTTATCTCACCGATGACGGTGTATGCGGACACCATGTTGTCAAACGCTTCCAGCACGTTCGCCGGAGGTTCTCCGCCTGTCTTTCGCGCCCCACCAGTCTTCCGTGCAGCTATCAGCTCCGCCGCGACATGTTCTTTGTCCCTAAGCTTCTTCTTCACTGCCTCGGCTGCACTGATGTGCTCAATCTTTTCAGCGAGCACTCCAACTTCTCCCTCGGGGGTCTTAGTCCCGATTGCCTGCGATGTCTCTCCAGTCGAACCATGATCATCAGTGACAACCAGTTTGATCGTGTACGTGCCCGCAGACGCATAGGAATGGGAAACTACAACTCCATTTCCTGTGGTCCCATCACCGAAATCCCACGCATAGTCCGTAATCGTTCCATCAAGGTCGCTGGATGCGGACGCATCCAAGCTCACAACTGTCCCTGAGGAGCCGATCCAACCAACTGTGAACGTTGCCACAGGAGGGGAGTTCGGCGTCCAAATGAACGCGTGCGATTCGCCGGTGGACGTAATGATACTACATGCCAATACGTGTCCAAGCACATTGATTCCAGTTGCCTGGGTCGCACCGCCTCCTTGAGGCGATCCCAGATATTCCCAAGTACCGGATAAGTAGTCGAATACGAAACCACCACCCGAACTTGTCCATCCAACGATCTTCCCAGCTCCGTTGACGTCTCCTGCCCAACTAGGAGTTCCGACAAAGGCGCCAAGGTCAAAGGGTGAGGACGCATACGGAGGCGCCCAGACTACTGCGTGTGCCGTGCCGGCAGAGTCTCTGCTGTAGCCGACTGTGAGCCCCGAATCTCCAATCGCTTTTGCCTTCGTATCTGAGCCGGAGGCCAGAGATTGAAGGGAGACGATAGGTTCCCCCAAGCCTGCACAATAGAACGCCTGGGATATTCCGGGCGACGACCAGTCATATGCATAACCAACGATTTGGTGGCCGTCGTTCACATCCGCGGCCCAAGTTGCATCCATGTCCGGTACGCTTCCGACTACCTGAGCTGCTGCGTTTGTCTCTGTGGGATCTACATTCCATTGAGCTGCAACCTCGAGGTCATACGTGTCATCAAGAGCATACACCTTTCCGTCATAGGAGCCTATGTAGACCCACCAAAAGGTACCTGAATTCGGATTGTACACCAAAGGTGTTGAACCCACCCGATCTCCAGTTGTATGACTCCAAATCTTCCCACCAGTCAAGGCATTGAGAGCATAGACATTACTGTCGTATGATCCGATGAAAACCTTTCCATTACTCACGGTTGGATTGGAGTTGACGATACCACCGGTGGAATAACCCCAAACCAAGCTTCCCGTGGCACCATCGAGAGCACGGACCTTTCCGTCCAAGGAGCCGATGTAGACCAATCCATCTGCGACAACGGGGGAAGACAAGCTAGTGCTCATCGGGTACGTCCATTTCAGGGTCCCCGAGACGGCATCAAGAGCATAGAGGTTGTTGTCATAGGACGTGAAGTAGACCATGCCGCTGGCGACAGCAGGAGACGAATGTATCGCCCCTCCGGTCGCGTATGTCCATTTGAGACCTCCACTCTCATCAATAGCATATAACATCCCATTTGAAGAACCAACATATACCATGCCGTTGGCTACTGCGGGAGTCCCGCCTTGTATCGGACCACCTGTCTGATAGTCCCAGGTTTTCGTATGGGAAACGGCATCAACTGCAACAAGCCGTCCGTCATCGCATCCGAAGTAGATGTGGTAATCCATATAGGCGATTTCGCTATGAGCTGGAGAAGTTTGGATTGGCGAGCCAGCGGAGTAGGTGAACATGAGGCGGCCATCTATGTGACTGAGCCCGTAGAGATTCCCGTTTCCAGAGGTGATGTAGACACCGTAGGGCGGACCCAGTGCTGGAGTGCATGTCACCGGATTTCCGGTAGCGAAGGTCCACATTACCTGTCCCGTATTCCAGCCTAGCGCATATAGGGTGCCATCACTCGAGCCCACGAAGACCTTTCCGCTAAAAGCTCCTCCAACCGGAGAAGAGGATACTGCATCTCCCGTTTGGCGGGCCCATAGCTCGTCACCCGTGGACGACCAACTTGACCCGACTACTTCACCGAGGTCATTTACACCCATTGCATAATCCGAGGGAGCTCCTGCGACCGGGTCAAGAAACACCATTTCATCATGAGATGCTGGCCACAATACGGCATGAGGTACATCCATCGGGTAGGAAGTGGTTCCAACTACCACTCCGTCATTGTTGATCGCCCAAGCTTGCCCATACCCTCCGAGGTCCGGGAGAACTTCCCACCCCTGTCCGGGGGTATAAACTGCTGCATCCTCATCTGTTATCTGATTATTGACAACGTTCCATCCTGTAGCAGCTACCTGGTCGTCGTCATTGATTCCTATAGCATTGATGTTCTTGTGGCCAAAGCATCCAATGTCCTCTGCCAGATAAACCGCAGATGCAGGTCTCACTAGCAAAAGGACCGAAGACACAAAGATGACAGATATCACAACTGCCTTCCAGACTCTGCCCATGTTCCTATCTGATGACACCTTGTTCACAATTCTTGCAGTCAAGTCTCTTTCCCCCTATGGCCAGATAGCGAACGGGTCCATCGCCAATGGACGGGGAAATCAGAGTACGAATGGACATAGCGTAGTTCAGGAATCGAGAGAGAGGCTTGTTCGCCCTCCCCCTGTACTCTATTCCCCCTCGAACGCACCCAGGTACTAACCTGGCCGAATTCTGAATTCAAGTCTGCGTATTTCTTACTTTCCACAAATGAGTGTACAATCTTGGGCATTTCCCCAGAAAAGACAATAGGTATGGAACGTCCATTAGCTCCCTGCCAGAGGAAATGTCCGAAGAGCTGACAGCGAGCAGGTTCCTTGTTGACCATGCAGTAGAACAAGAGAAACGGTGGAACTGGTTGGGTGCATCCGAGTCCTATGAGAAGGCTCTGAAGCAGACGCCCGACGGCGATCACCAACGAACAGGAGACATCCTCGAGCGGAGAGCATATGCTTTTCACAAGGCAGCGCTGCAAGCGGACACCCATGAGCAGTTCGAGGAGCGGACTAAGGAAGCCATTGAATGCTACACGAAGGCGAAGCGGGCGTACGAGGGTACGTCGGAACCTGTTGCTCCTGGAAGAAAGAGCCGCTGCGATGCGATGCTCGCCTACTTGGATTACTGGCTCGCTGGCAACTGTGTGGAGAAGAAGAAATCGATTGATGAGGCCTGGACAAAAGCGAAGACGGCCCTGAACAACTTTGAGGCAGCTGGCAAATCCCTCGACTTCGCGGTCACCTTTAACCAGCTCTCACTCGCAGCCGCGTTCTCTTACAACTATGACGATAACGCAGAAACCCGGGAGAAGAAGCTGAAGGAGGCCCGCGGCTATGCAGAGAGCTGCATCATGTATCTTTCACCATCCGACAATCCCGTAGAACTCTCCAAGGCCCATGCGAAATGCACTGGGTTGCATGTTGCGCTTGAGAAAGACTTCGCATCGTTTGCCGACAAAGACAAACTCGATATCGATGCATGGAACCACTGGCTCAAGGCAAGAGAGCTATCCGAAGAGGCAGCCCTCGAAGAAATCCCCTACATCGTCATCTTGCAATCGTGGCCCGCTGCCTGCAGCACCGAAGAACGGCTGAAGATATACACAAAAGGACAGGAGCTCGCCAAGAAGACAAAAGATAGATTCTTCCTCGGCTGCGTGCTGGACGGAATGGCTCAGAGAAAGTTCTGCGAGGCAATGTCTGCGGACGAATTGCCCAAGAGGAATGCCCTGTCCAAGGAAGGATCTCAGGCCGCCAAGGACGCGCAGGAGAATCTCACCACAATGCGCTTTGTATCGCCGAACGTGATATGTGTATGGACTCCTGTCCCTGACGCTGGATATCACTTCTCGGTGTTTGAACTGGAGAAGGACGTGAAGACCCAGCGCGAGCTGTTGCACAAAGCATATGAACCCTGCATCGAGCAGCTCAAGCAGGCGAAGGAATCTGGATATCCAGATGTTGTGAACGCTGCGAACTTCATGCTTGGGACTGTACTCAAGGGGATGGCAACGAACGAGGCGGACATTGATAGGAAGAGATCGTACCTTGAGCGCGCCGTCGAGCACTTGAAGAAAGCCGTCTCAGATGACAAGCGCATTCACCCAACTCAATTCTATCCACAGGGTCTGGACCTTCTTTCCATTGCAGGGGCATTGTTCGAGATCACCAAGATCACCAGCGACCTTGAGACAAAGAAGAGCATCTTGAAGGAAGCCGTTCTCAGGAAACAGGAATCGCTGGCCCTCTGTGAGAAGGAGCTTTCAGCTACCCAGGACACGAACCCAGACATCAGCGGAGAGATTGCGACCGGTCATTACACAGCCGGGATATGGGCGAAGGAACTGTTCTCTCTATCTGGGGACATGAATGATCTGAAGCAAGCACCCGAAAGCTTCAACAAGGCGGTCGTCTGGTATCTCAGGGCTGGCCTGCTTAGCCAAAGCGCGGAGACCAACTGGGAAGCTGCTCAAACCTATGACAGGTTGGGAGAATATCTTAAGGCCTCTGAGAGATTCGATCTCGCCGCAAAGGACTATGAGAAAGCCGCTACGAACATCCCTCGCCTCAACGAGTTCTACGCTGACCACGCCATATACATGAAAGCTTGGGCCGAGATAGAGCGCGCGAAGTATCACCATCTGAGGCAAGAACCGGGGCTGGCCAAGGAGAGCTATGAGAATGCATCGGCCATGCACAAGTCCACTCGGCGATGGAGCTACCTCACAGCCAACTATTCCGCCTGGGCCAAGATAGAACAGGCGGAAGACCTGAGCAGGAACGAGAACTCCCAGGAGGCCGTGAAAGCCTTCGAGGATGCCGCGCACCTATTCCAGGAATCCAAGAGCAGCCTGCACGACCAGGTTGCGAAGATAGAGAACTCAAGCGAGAAGCAGATGGTGAGGGATCTCGAGAGGGCGGCAGACATCAGACGGGATTACTGCAAGGCAAGGATCGTCCTCGAGCAGGCGAGGATGCTCGACAAGCAAGGCGATGCTCTCGCAACTTCTGAGAAGTACGGACAAGCAGCGAGCTCCTTTGAGACGATAGCGGAGAAGCTGGAGTCCGACCAAGACCGAAAGGAGATTCTGCTGATGATAACTCTGACGAAGGCTTGGCAGGCAATGGCGTTGGCAGAAGCGGAGACTTCTCCTGATCACTATGAACGGGCATCTCAGCTTTTCGACGAGGCGAAGGACCTCAGCACGGGTGAGAAAGCGAAGTTGCTTGTGGCGGGGCACAGTCGATTCTGCAAGGCGCTTGGAATTGGGATGAGATTCGTTGAGAAAGGAGACGTCACGCTGCACGCAGAGGCTACCAAACACCTGCAGAGCGCAGCCGACAACTATCTGAAGGCCGGTCACAAGAAAGAATCAGTCTACGCGAAAGCCAGCAAATTGCTCTTCGATGGTTATGTACACATGGGGAAGGCAAGCGCGGAAGATGATCAAGGGAAAAGGGCAAAGCTGTACATGATGGCTGAGAAGGTCCTGCATGAATCCGCCATTTCCTACGAGGATGCTAAACAGCCAGGAAAGAGAGATCAGGTATTGAGGCTGCTAGAGAAAGTGAAGGAGGAACGGGAACTTGCCCTCTCTCTGACTGAGGTCCTTCGTGCTCCCGACACCATCTCGAGCACTGCCGCCTTCCCAACTCCGACCCCATCGCATGAGACGGCGACTGGCCTGGAGAGATTCGAGCACACGGATATCGAGGTGATTCTCGTCGCGCATCCGAAGCACCTTCATGTTGGTCAGGATATTGAGATTGAGATCGAGATGACAAACGCTGGCAAAGGGGCGGCTAGACTGACCAGAGTAGAAGGCCTCATCCCGAACGGCTTTGAGGTGGTCTCAAAGCCAGAGCGATGTATGATCGATGGCAATTGTCTTGATTTGAGAGGAAGGCGTCTCGAGGCTCTTAGGACGGAGGTCGTGAAGTTCGTTATGAGGCCCACAATCAAGGGCAAGTTCTCTCTGAATCCCCGTATCCAGTATCAGGACGAATCAGGGGCACACGTAGACAAGGATACCGCGCCCGTTGAGGTGATAGTGAAGGAGATGGGCATTTCGGGATGGCTCAAGGGGACCTGAGAAAGAAGGACTGTTCCAACCAGAAGACATCCGTATGACGCCGGCACTCGATAGCGACGAGAATGGCAAATACCAGCCTAGCCATTTCTGAACGATGTCTTCCGAAGCTGAAGAGCGTCTGATGAAGCCAATCGTCAATGCATGCTTCCCGGGCATGTTGGCAGCTTTGAACCTGACTGTGTTTGGCATCATTGACATTCGCGGAACACCTTCGGTCCCTGCAAGGGTGACCCTTCTGTTTGGCACCGTTGCATTCGTCCTCTCTTCCTTCGCGATTTTCTTCCGTGGCATGTATCCATCAAGGAAGAACCTTTGGACCGCGACGGCTGTATTCTTCCTCGCGGGCCTTGTCTCTTCTCTTGCATCGGTGGTGCTGCTGGTCGTATGGCCTCCATGATTACGTAGAGTCCAGAAGTGAACACCCCAATGTTGGGGACTGGTAAGTGGCTCTTCTTCAGACCAAAGCTAAGGTAACAAGATCGCCTTAGGAGCGAAACCCTAGATGGCTGGTCGACCGGACTATTCCCACAACTTCAAGGGTGACATCTTCTCGAGGATACTGGCCGACGACGTGGCAACACCGCCCGTCTTTTCCAGCTCTTTGATGCTGAACTCGCCGTTGTCGAAAAGCGTGTATAGATCAACCCCTGTCACTCCGAGGAATACATCGAAGATATCGTCATCGATCATGGATTTGTCCGATAGATTCAATCCTATTTCCGGAGCTAGTTCCTTCCCGAAGTTTGTCTTGACGGCACCCCCGACGGATAGAAATTCGCGGATCTTCTCGCCATTCTCGTATACGGCAAAGCCATAGGTCTTGGATGGCCCTTCGCATATCATGCCGATAACCCCACTGGAGTGTTTCCTGGAGAACTCTTGGCAAGATTTGCTGTCGTAGACCATGGACTTCTCCGGGTCATATACTACAGTCCAGCCAGAGCAAGGGGCAACGGCCTTCAAAACCCGTTTGTTGCCCAAATCCCAATTCCGCATCTGCTTCGAGAGTTCAATCTCACCACAGACTTTGGCCTTCTCGCCGACCTCACGGTACCCGAACGTTCCTAGCGTGTCGTGCAAGTGCTGGAGGTGATGTTCATGTCTGAACGCCATCACGCTTACATCGAGGCTCATTCCTTTTCCCCCTCCCCGAACCACACTTTCGAGGCGTGCCCTAAATCAGTATTTGTGTACTAGTGCTTTTGCGTCTCTTTCTTCTACAACCGCCGGCTTCTTCGGGAAAAGCTCATAGGGAAGGAAAATCGGGTCGAGTCTCGGAAAAGCCATAGGGGAGGAAGAATCGGGAAGGGTTTGTGTGTTCCTCATGAATCATCGATTACGACATCGTCTGCCGCGGGCCACAACGTCGTCGGGTTCCACCGATCTTTGACGTCATCTGCCTCCCACGACGTACCCGCCGCAGACAATTCATGTGCGGGTATTCGCGGCGCTCTTGCTAATACGGGAACTCTTCAGCGACCTGTTTCACCATATCTGCATCGGGCGCATAGATTTCGAAGACCCAAACGCCTTTCCGCCACACGAAAACGCTACTCTCACCGCCGCCGTTGTGAGTAAACCACTGCTTCTCACCGCTGCTGGCGGAGAGGTGGCTTCCCGACAACGTTGAGTAGGTATCGTCTCCATCACTGACATACGATTGAGCATCACCGGCGGAATTGAACCTCGTGATCTCTATGTGAATGCCTCCTTCGTAATCCGCCATCGCGTAGGCGAAGCTATCTTCGATGTTGCTGTTGAAACTTGTCATTGCATGGCCTGTCGTCGCGTTCGGGAGAAAGTCCTCAGGAAGTACGTCAGCAGCCGGTGTCGGCCTGGCGTACACGTCCACAGGAGGCTTCATCGAGCCAACGAGCACGACGGCTACGACAGCAACTACAACCGCGATGACTATGGCTATAATTGCCCATAGCTTCCAGCCTGTCAATCCGAAAGCCGCCTCCGAGTTCCATCGGGGATGGCTCGGACAGAGCCGAGGTGTCTTTCCCTCTCGCATACTCAATTCGTGGCTTCCGTGACAGGGCAGTCCGATGACGGTCCTGTCCTTCTCCCTCTCACAACTCACCCTTGATGATATCATCTCATTTCCTCCAAGGTCGTCACGGTCATTTTGTCTATATCTTGCTTTCCCCCCACGAGAAATTACGAGCCAGTGTTTCTAGTGGGTTCAAATCCACTTCAGTCTGCCACGGTCCTCGGAAAAGACCATAGGGGAGGAAAGGCGACCGATACTCAAACTTTGACTAGCCTCTCGAGAAGCCCTGAATATAGAAAGCGATAGGTCCTATACGACAAAGAGCAGTACTATAGATGCGATGGTAAGAACGAGACCCGCTATGAATAGTGGCGCCGTTGCCGTACAAAGCCAAGTGGATCACGGAGAAGAGGGCATCAGGAGCGGATCTCCGCAAATCAGAAGTTGAAGAAAGTCATTGCAGGTAAGAGGCGTATGGACAAAGAGAAAGGAGTCTTCGAGCGGCTGGCATCTAACGGCTATCCAGCAAGGGCGATATCGGTCGACCACTTGGATGAGATCCGGCGGGACGTGGAGACTCTGCACAAAGAGGGGCTCATTGATGAGGCTCTCTTCCACACCAGGTTGAGGCACCTCAATTATAGAATACCTGAGGAGCTGCCCAGTGCCAAGTTCGTCGTTGTAGTCGCAGTGCCGCAGCCCGCATACAAGATCACATTCCATCGGAGAGGAAGGGACTATCCTGTCATCCTGCCGCCAACTTATGCGGACGGCGATGAGATAGACCAACGGGTCAAGGAACAATTGAACCAGACTCTGGGATTAGGGTCGGCGAGGTTCTGGCAGACTTCGCTTCCCCTCAAGACCCTCGCGACTCGTAGCGGACTTGCATTCTACGGTCGCAACAACATTACCTATATCGAGAAGTTCGGGAGCTTCCATCAGTTGACAGCCTTCTACACCGACTTTCCATTTGCAGAAGACCATTGGCAAGAGCGTCAAGCCCTGCCGACATGCGGGAAGTGTGTGGCCTGCATAGATGCCTGCCCGACAAGGGCGATTGTAGAGGACAGGTTCCTCATCAGGGCAGACCGGTGTCTGTCCTACCTCAACGAGAAGACGGCCGATCATCTGTTCCCCGATTGGGTGAAGCCCGAATGGCACAACGCGATAGCTGGCTGCATGCACTGCCAGGAAATTTGCCCGCACAACTCATTGGTTCGCAACTGGTCCGAGGAGCGAGAGGAGTTCGATGAGCAGGAAACCGAATATCTTCTGGCTGGAAGATTCGAAGGCGAGAGAGCCTCAACAATGAATCGTAGACTCAGCAGGTTGGGCCTTGATCTGAACCTGTTCCCCAGGAACCTTGCTGCTCTTCTGAAGTAGATTCGTCAATCCAATCTTCCATCCTCGCGATTTGACAATTGAGCGGGGGATGGCTCCAATAGCGTTCTCTCGAGGAGGGTCTGGTTTTGCACAGTTATCCTCTGGTTGAAAAAGAGCCAGTCATTCAGGTATACACACGATTACATGCACACAGCTCATCGTGAGAAAAGCCCATAGGGGAGGAAGGGCGACCACGGCCCATCCATACTATCGCCGTTCCACGGACGATATTTGAACATTCCGTCCACAGCTCGGGCATACTAAGGCACCTGGGATCAATTGAGCACCACAGGATTCGCAGAAGATCGGGGTCCCGGGAGACCCCGTCGTACGCAATCGCTCTTGGATCTCCTTCAGAAAGAACTCCCTAGCATCTGAGTCCCACGATTCAGGAGGGATCCCTTTGTAGGCTTCCTCATAGAATGGCCCTATGTTCTTCGCATTTGGGTCAATCACGAAATGCTCCTTGTTGCCGTAGGCATCTTTGCTGCGGAGTGAGAGATTCGTAACACTGCGTGTTATGTCCTTTTTTCTCCAGACTTCCACTCTCGTTATTTCACTCCATTCACGAAAAGCCTCGCGAGAAAAAGGGGAGGATTTCCTAATTCCCCTATCGGAGATGACAAAGACCTCACCTAGATTCTGATACGCAATGGCCCAGGGTGCGACGACCCCGACCACCATCATGATGATAACCCAAATCGTGCGAAAGACAGCATCTTGAGAAGCTGCCCATTGAGATTCGCTCAGGAAAGACAAGGCTGAGGCAAAAGCTCCAAAGAAGGCCGGGAATAGCTCGCCGTAACCTCCATGGATAATCCACTCCCTTGAAGTTCCAGAAGAGTCTCGGAGCGCCTCATCTTCCAGTCTTTTGAGCTTCGCCCGTTGCTTCACCTTGACAAGAATGGTTAACGCGAAAAGAACAACCGTGCTGCCTATCACTATGAAAGAGAACACTCATGCCATCTCCAGTATGGCTTGCTGACCGACAAGTCACCATATGGAACGAGGTGACAAAAAGCTTGCGGGGTAAGGGAGGCCAACAAGGGAGAAGCAAAAAAGGGGTTTAGGAGCCGGCGTCGATTCCCGCTGATCGAAATCCTACTTCGAGATCGCGGGACACCCGAATTCCAGGAGCACCGCGGGTTCGTTCCCGACTACCCAGCCATCATGACCGGGAGGTATGTCGATGACATCTCCGGGCTCGAATTCCCACTTACTGCCGTCGTCGAGCTTGCCGGCGAGATGCCCTGATAGACAATAGCCGAGATGGCGCTTCTGGCATGATTTCGTGCCAGCAATTGGTTTTATGTCAATCGACCACTTCCACCCAGGCATGTATGTTGTCCTGGTCAGTGTAAGATCGCTCATCCTGACGACCTCAACCTTCGTTTTCGGATGTGAAGTCGTCTCATCCGGTTTCTCGAACCTCTTCTTTTGAAAGGATGCCATTTCAATCCCGACGCTCTAATCCACTGAATCCTATAAGGCGATATAGCCAAATTTCAGCGAAGAGAAGAAATGAAGGGGGGTAAGCCTCGGAAAAGCCCATAAGGGAGGAAAGGCGAGGCCATTCTCTACCGGTAAGAAAATGGAGTCCGAACCCCATTCATTTCTTACCGGCAAGTATAGCATCCAGCTTTAATCACCGGTAAATTCCGGGCGATAATCCGGGCAATCACAGTTTCTTCGTCACATAATCCAGCACTGACTCGAAGACCACTCTTCCATCTCCCGGTCCGTCAGGCTGTCTCGTCCAGTCCGGATGCGTGAACTTGAAGAATACCCTTTCGGGGTGCGGCATCAGCCCGAACACGTTCCCCTCGCGGTTGCATATTCCAGCGATGTTGTCCGTCGAGCCGTTCGGGCACCAAGGGTAGCTTGCGAGGTTGCCTTCTGGACCAACATATTTGAACACTATCTGATCGTTGTCTTCGAGTTCCCTGACGATCTTCTTCGATTTGTCGAGCGGGAACATCAGCTTCCCCTCGGCGTGCGCTGATGGGATCAACGAGATCTTGTCAGGCGAGATCCGGCTTGTGAATGCACAGCTTCCGCGATTGACTTTCCTCAGAAGCGTGGGCCTGCATTCGAATCTTCCCGAATCGTTCGTACCCAGAACGGCTTCGGGGATTTCTGCCATCACTCCCGACATGGCGGGCAAAAGCCCGGTCTCAACCAGTATCTGGAAGCCGTTGCAGATCCCGAGGACGGGTTTTCCCGATTTGATGAATTCAACCAGGTCCCCGGACAGCCTGCTCTTCATCCTTGCTGCGAAGATCGCCCCCGCGCGCACATAATCACCCGCGGAGAACCCTCCGGGGAGCACCAGTATCTGGTATTCCGATAGCGATCTCTTCTCCTCGTTCGAGACGTCTGTGCCTGTCAGTTGCTTCAGGTGGACCTTCTCCGGTTTCGTTCCCAGACGCTTGAAAGCCAGGTACGACTCCTCCTCGCAGTTCGTACCCTCTATCCTGAGGACGCACACTTTGACATGGCTTGCCTTCATCCTACCAACCTCCAAAGGGTCGAGTTGAAGCTTTCTGCCAGCTTGCCAATCTCCGAATCGATGAGTGTCTTGTTGGAAGAGATCATGAGCGAGTTCCCTCCAACGGTCCCGAGCCTGACCACCTTCACTTTCCTGTCCTTGGGAAGCTGCTTCTCCTTGCCCTTTCTCAGCTCTACGAGCCACCTGCTGTTGCTCTCCGAGAACAGGCGCACATCGGACCGGAGCTTCTCCATCTTCCCAAGATCTATCTCAGCACCGACATCCCCGCCGATGCACATCTCAGCCAGCGCGACCGAAAGCCCGCCGTCGGAGATGTCATGGCACGCGACGATCGCACTTCTCTCTATCCCGCCGACTATGACCTCTGTGCCCGCTCTCAGGGAAGGGATGTCGACGTCCGGGACTCTGTCCGAATAGCTCTTCGTCATCCTGTAGTATTCTGAAGCTCCCATCTCATGCTTCGTGGAACCGACAATGGCTATGGTGTTTCCCTCCTGCTTGAAGTCGGATGTAACGCACCTCCTTATGTCACGCGCTATCCCGCAGCCGAGCAACACAGGTGTCGGGAGCACGGCACCGGAAGGTGCCTCATTGTAGAAGCTCACATTGCCCGAAGGAGTCGGTATGTTGAGCGCCTTAGCCACTTCGCCCATGCCCCTCACGGCTTCTCTGAACAGCCACAGCCTGTCGGGCTTCTCGGGGTTGCCGAAGTTGAGGCAGTTCGTGAATGAGTGTGGCCTTGCGCCCACCGCTGCGAGGTTCCTGCACATCTCGTCCACGCATGTCTTCCCCCCTCTGTACGGATCGACGCCGACTGCGAATGGGTTCGAGGCGGTGGCGATAGCCAGGC
>Ga0315277_10003761_pt1 | contig 20515 bp, 19 predicted proteins | sample YL17G05_15_MG_FD_203695 | JGI IMG/M metagenome (GOLD analysis project Ga0315277, IMG submission 203695) | Sediment microbial communities from Yellowstone Lake, YNP, Wyoming, USA - YL17G05_15 | ecosystem: Environmental > Aquatic > Freshwater > Lake > Sediment | place: USA: Wyoming | collected... | reverse complement strand
CGACGGCGCTCCGCAACGACAGCCAGATCATGAAGATCCTCGAGAAGCCGACGATAGCGGCTCAGCGGCAAGACGACGCTGGTCTTCTTCCCCTTGTCATTCACAATGTTGTGCTCTCTGCCTTCGGCCATCCCAGTCCCCGCTGTGGCGATTCGCAAGAAGCTAGAGTGGACTGATCATGCGCCAGGTCCAAGTGCCTTCTGACCCGCACATAAAACGCAGGCTGTGCGGCCTGCGTCGCGATCACACGGCGGGCGGGCTCAGCCGCCGGCGTCGGGGGGCGCCTCACTCTCATCCGCCGCGGGCGGCGCGGGCGGTGCGGCCGCCTCCGCCGCCTCGCCACCATTGGCCTCTTCTTGCAGGTCGGCCGAGATGCGCGCGACGGAGGCAATGCTGTCGCCTTCTTTGAGTTGCATCATGCGCACGCCCATCGTCGACCGGCCGGCACGCCGCACCTGCTTCACCTTCAGGCGCAGCGCCTGCCCGCCGGTGGTGATGATCGTCAGGTCATCGTCTGCGCGCACCATGCGCGCCGCGGCAATCCGCCCAGTCACATCCAGCGTCTTCGGGGCAATGGTGGCCACGCCGCCGGTGGCGCGCCCCTTCGGCGAGTACTCGCGGATCGGCGTGCGCTTGCCGTAGCCCTTGAAGGTCGCCACCAAGAGGTCGCTCTCCTCGTCCACCACTTCCATCGCGGTGACGAAGTCGTCTTTGGCGCGGCGGATGGCGTTCACCCCGGTCGCCTGGCGGCCCATCGGGCGCACCAGCTTCTCGGAGTAGCGCAACGCCTGGCCCTTCTCGGTGACCAGGATAATCTCCTGTGAGCCGGTCGTCACGCGCACCCAGCCCAGCACGTCGCCCTCCTCCAGCGTAATCGCCACCAGCCCGGAGGGGCGCACCGCCTCAAATTCCGAGAGCTCCACGCGCTTGATCTTGCCATTGCGCGTCGCCATCGTGCAGTACTCGCCGCTCGCGAAGGTGCCCACGGCCACCGCCGCGGTGATCGTCTCGCCCTGCGTCACCGAGAGCAGATTGGCAATCGTCGTGCCGCGGTCGGCCCGGTCCGCATCCGGAATACGGTGAGCCTTCTCGGAGTACACCTTGCCGCGGTCGGAGAAGAACAGAATCGTGTCCAGCGAGCGGGCCGGGATGAGATAGGCCACCTCATCCTCTTCGCGCAGCTCGTACCCGGTGACGCCCTTGCCGCCGCGGCCCTGGGTGCGGTACAGGCGCGCCGGCACGCGCTTGATGTAGCCACGCTGCGTGATCGAGATCAGCACGCCTTCGTCGCGCACCAGGTCCTCTTCGCGCAGCTCTTCCGTGGCATCCAGCGCCACCCGCGTGCGGCGCGCGTCGCCAAAGCGCTGCACAATTTCCTGCAGGTCGGCTTGGATCACGCCCAGGATCTTCTTCGGGTGGGCCAGCAAGTCTTCCAGGGTGGCGATGGTGGCCAGCGTTTCTTTGTGCTCGTCCTCGATCTTCTGGCGTTCGAGTGCCGCCAGCCGCCGCAGCTGCAGATCGAGGATGGCCTGGGCCTGGGCCTCCGAAAATGTGAAGCGCTCCATCAGCCGCGTCCGCGCGCTGTCGACATCTTTCGATTCGCGGATGGTCTTGATCACCGCGTCCAGGTGCGAGAGAGCGGTGAGCAGCCCCTCCAGGATGTGCGCCCGCTGGCGTGCTTTGGCCAGCTCGTACTGCGAGCGGCGCGTGATCACCACTTGGCGGTGCTCGAGATACGCCTGCAGCGCGCGCTTGAGCGAGAGCAGGCGCGGCTCGCCCTCCACCAGGGCCAGCATTTGCACGCCGAAGGTGGACTGCAGCGGGGTGTATTTGTAGAGCTGGTTCAAGACCTGGCGCGGCGGCCCGCCGCGCTTGAGCTCGATCACGATGCTCATCCCGCGCCGGTCGGATTCGTCGCGCAGGTCGGCGATCGACTCAAGCCGCCCGTCGCGCGCCAGTTCCGCAATGCGCTCGATCAGCGCCGTCTTGTTGACCTGGTAGGGGATCTCGGAGATGACGATGCGGAAGCGACCGCCGCTCATCTCCTCAATGCGCGCCACGCCCCGCACCACGACGCGCCCGCGCCCGGTGGCATAGGCCGAGAGGATGCCCTCCCGCCCGATGATCGTCCCGCCGGTGGGGAAGTCCGGACCGTGCAGGTGGGCGGTCAGGTCCTCCACCGTGACCTCGTCCTGTGTCTCGTAGTGCTCGATCAGGTAGTTGATGGCCGCCGCCAGCTCGCCCAGGTTGTGGGGCGGGATGTTGGTGGCCATGCCCACGGCGATCCCGGACGAGCCGTTGAGGAGCAGGTTCGGCAGGCGGGCCGGCAGCACGGTCGGTTCGCGCAACGTGCTGTCGAAGTTGTCGGCGAAATCGACCGTATCCTTGTCGATGTCGACCAGCATCTCTTCGGCCAGGCGGTGCAAGCGGGCTTCGGTATAGCGCATGGCCGCCGGCGCATCACCGTCGATCGAGCCGAAGTTGCCCTGGCCGTCGACCAGCGGGTAACGCATCGAGAAATCCTGCGCCATGCGCGCCATCGCGTCGTAGACCGCCATGTCGCCGTGCGGATGGTACTTGCCCAGCACCTCGCCCACGATGCGCGCCGACTTCTTGTAGCCGCTGCCGGCGCGCATACCCATGTCGTGCATGGCATACAGGATGCGCCGGTGCACCGGCTTGAGCCCGTCGCGCGCGTCGGGCAGGGCGCGGGCAACGATCACGCTCATGGCGTAGTCCAGGTACGCGCTGCGCACCTGCTGGTCGATGTCGACGCTGTGGACCGTACCGATGTCCATCGCGCCGCCGTTGTCCTTGATATCGGGCATAAGGCTAATTATATCCCACAGACACTGTTTTTCGCGATTGCGGCGTATGTCTTTTTGCCATTTTGCCTTGCTACGCTATGCTCCAGCCGCGTTCGATCGCTCGATTGGGTTGATGAGGAGCGACTCGGGCCAGCACCCGGCGCGGCATCTCCACGCACATGCGCCACACCTTCAGGCGACTCGTCGCACCCGCACCGGCAGCGTGTGCCCAACGCGGAATGCAGGCCCTGATCGCGCGTGCGCGGTCATGCGTAAGGCATGCTGTGCCCTCCTGCGGATGATCTGCGATTTGACCTTGACCAACTCCCGTGCTACAAGTGAGCCCCATCACGGGAGGCCGTTCACCCCCTGGAGGGAGGGTCCATGGCACACCGCACCATCCGCCGCGTGCTCATCGCGGTTGGGGTCGTCACTGCGTTCCTGCTCGTCCTCTTCGTGGCCGGCATCCTCCTCGTTCGCGCGTCCTTCCCCCGCACCCGCGGCACGATCCAGGTTCCCGGATTGCACTCATCGGTGGAGGTCCTGCGCGATACGCAGGGCGTGCCGCAGATCTACGCCACGGACACGCACGATCTATTCTTCGCCCAGGGTTATGTGCATGCACAGGACCGTTTTTGGCAGATGGACTTCTGGCGTCACATCGGGAGCGGGCGCCTGTCTGAGATGTTTGGCGAGAGCCAGCTCGAGACCGACAAGTTCCTGCGCACCTTAGGTTGGGCACGCGTGGTCCGCGAGGAACTGGCCGCGCTCGACCCCGAATCGCTGGCCGTTCTCGACGCTTATGCGGAGGGGGTCAACGCCTATCTTGCGCAGCGCCGCGGACCGAGCCTGTCACTCGAATACGCGGTGCTGGGGCTGCTCACTCCGGGCTACACACCCGAGCCCTGGACTCCGCTGCATTCGCTGACCTGGGCCAAGGCGATGGCCTGGGACCTGGGCGGCAACATGAAACTCGAGCTCGAGCGCGCGGTGCTGCTGCGTAAACTCGGCCCCCAGCGGCTGGCTGAACTCTTCCCGCCCTATCCCGCCGAGAACCCGGTCATCGTCGCCGGCCCCTATGCCGCGCGCACCGGTGGATATACCTATGCGGCCGAACTCGAGGCCGCGCTGCCCGCGCTTTCGCGCGTCGGAGCGCGCATGCAGACGCTCAACACGCTTCTGGGCGGCGGCCTGGATGGCATCGGCTCGAACAACTGGGTCGTGTCGGGCAGCCGCACCACGACCGGTGCCCCGCTGCTGGCCAACGACATGCACCTCGCCCCGCGCATCCCTTCCATTTGGTACGAGAACGGGTTGCACTGCGAGCCGGTGAGCCCGGCCTGCCCGCTCGAGGTCGTGGGTTACTCCTTCGCCGGTCTGCCCGGCGTGATCGTCGGTCACAACCGCGACATCGCCTGGGGTGTCACCAACGTCGGGCCCGACGTGCAGGATCTGTATCTCGAACGCCTCAACCCCCAGAACTCGGATCAGTATGAGGTCAATGGGCAGTGGGTGGATATGACGATTGTCGAGGAGACGATCCAGGTTGCCGGCAGCGAGCCCGTGTTACTCACCGTACGCACCACGCGCCACGGGCCGATTCTCTCCGATGTGGATGAGGCTTATGGAGGTCTCGCGGCCGCACAGGCTGGCGCCACGGGCGAGTCGTATGCCGTCGCCCTGCGCTGGACGGCGCTTGACCCGACCTCGATCGTCCGCTCCGAACTGCATCTCGATCAGGCCCATAACTGGGACGAGTTCCGCGCCGCGTTGCGCGATTGGGATGTCCCCTCGCAGAATTTCATTTACGCCGACCGCATCGGCAACATCGGCTACCAGACGCCGGGGCGCATTCCCATCCGCGCCTCGGGCGACGGGCGCCTGCCCGTCCCGGGCTGGACCGATGCCTACGACTGGACGGGTTACATCCCCTTCGAAGAACTGCCCTCGGCCTTCAATCCGCCGCAAGGCTTCATCGCCACGGCCAATAACGCCGTGGTCGGCGCGGGCTATCCGTACCTCATCACCACCGACTGGGACTATGGCTACCGCGCCCGGCGCATCGTGGATTTGCTTGAAGCCACGCCCAAGATCTCGGCCGAAGATTTCCAGCGCATTCACGGCGACGACTTCAACGCCATGGGGCCGGTGCTGGTGCCGCTCATCGAAAAGCTCGAGTTCGACGAGCAACAAAGTCATTTCGCCGAGACGGCGCACTTGCTCGAGGGCTGGGATTACCAGAACCGCCTCGACTCCGCGCCGGCCGCGCTCTTCAACGCCTTCTGGCGCCACCTGCTGCTCGACACCTTCGGCGATGAGCTGCCGCCCAACTGGATCCCCGGCGGCTCGCAGGCCTTCACCGTCGTGCGCCAGCTGGTGCAGGACCCGGCCAATGCCTGGTGGGACGACCTGCGCACCTCGACCCTCGAGACGCGCGACGACATCTTCGAGACCGCATTGGCCGAGGCGGTGACCGAGGTGGAGGCGCAGCTGGGGAAGGATCCTGCCCGCTGGACCTGGGGTGCGCTGCACACCATCACCTTCGAGAACGAATCGCTCGGGCGTTCGGGGGTCGCGCCCATCGAGGCGCTCTTCAATCGCGGGCCGTTCGCCACGGCCGGCGGCTCGTCCATCGTCAATGCCACCAGCTGGGACCCCGTGCTCGGCTACGCCGTGAATTGGGTCCCCTCGCAGCGCATGATCGTCGATCTGGCGGACTTTGATCGGACCCTCGCCGTGCACACCACCGGCCAGTCGGGCCACGCCTACCATGTCAACTACATCGACATGGCGGACGCCTGGCGCACCATCCAGTATTTCCGGCTGCCGTGGACCCGGGCGGAGGTGACAGCCCTTGCCGCACAGCGCCTGGTGCTCGAACCGTAGACGGCACGCGCGAGTGTAGTGGGTCATACGCTTCTTGGCATGTGGCGATCTTGGCCAAGATGCGCTCGACTGAGGCGCTCCACACAAAGATCTGAGGTTTTGGGTTGGGATGGTCCAGGTCGTCGCGGATCGCCGCAATCAAGACGGGCACACTCGCGAATGACCCTCGGCGGAGACGTTTGTCGGTCAACTCGCGAAACCGATGTTCCACCAGGTTCAGCCAGGAACTGGAGGGGGCGGGGCAGGCGGGGCTGGTCCGGGGCCAAGCGCTGGAGGCTCCGCCGCACGCTGGACACGCTGATCTTTCCCAGCTGCTCCAGGGTCTCTGGGCTAGCCTGCAGTTCGCCATGCCGGACCAGGTGGGAGGCCATCCACACCAGGTTGGGCTGGAGGCGCTCGGCACACAAATAGTCGAGGCTCTCGGCAATCACTTGCAGAGCTTGCTCCACCTCCCTGGAGTGGCTGCAGCCACGTACCTTCCGCCGCGGTTTCCGCTACAGGTTACCCAGGATCAGCCGGGTCAGGCTCTTGCGATGCATGCTCGTCACCGCTGCCATCTCGTCCAGCAATTTGGCCCTCTCCCTTCGGGTGGCGTCCCGGAACCGCTGCTGCATCCCGTACAGGTACTTCCGGCACTCGTCAATTGTCATGGGGTCATTGGCAGCCATGGTTCCCTCGGTAACATCATCAACTGAGAGAACCAAGCCCCCGGGTAGCATTTTAGATGAGTGAAGACGCCTTCTTGACAGGCAGGCGGTGGGAACGTACAATAGTTACGAATTGAGATATTTAGCAATATGGCTAATCAACTCAGTTGGCATCTAGTGGAGAGGACTCTGCGTGAGGCGGGGCTGTCTCTGTTCACCCCGCAAGATCTGGCCAACCTGCTGGGGGGCTCTGTCATCTCGCTGCGGTTCCTCGTGACGCGAGCCGTGAAGAGAGGCGATATCCTCAAGCTTCGCCGAGGTGTGTATGCCTTGACCTCCCCGCCCCCAGGCGACCTGCAGGTGGCCAATGCCCTCTACCGCCCTTCGTACGTGTCGTTCGGCTTCGCCTTGTCCTACTACCACCTCATTCCTGAAGCGGCGTACGCAGTGACCTCGGCGACACCCCGAGCGACCTCGGGCTTCAACGCCTTGGGCAAGCGCTTCGTCTACCATCACCTCAGGCCACCTGTCTTCACCGGGTACCGGGCAGAGCGAGTCCAGAATCAGACCGTGTGGATTGCCGAGCCGGAGAAGGCGCTTGTGGATGTGCTCTACTTCGCCCTGCTGCGGAAGCTGGGACGGCCGGAACGACTGGACACCTCCGGGCTGTCGGAAAGGAAGATGCAGGCATTCGCCAGGCTCTTCGGCCGCAAGGACCTGATCGAGGCCATCCGGCAGCTATGATCACCCCGGAGTCGATCAGGAGGCTGGCCGTTCAGCAACAGACCACCGAGCAGAACGTTGCCCGCGAATACGCCCAGCACCTGTTCCTGTCGGGGTTCTATCAGCAGCGCGGCGCTCACCAGGTCATGTTCAAGGGCGGGACCGCCCTGCGTGTCGTCTACCACAGCCCTCGCTTCTCAGAGGACCTCGACTTCTCCGGCTTTGGCGTCACGGTGAGGCAGATTGAGGACTGGGTAGCCGAGACAACGGGTAGGATGGAGCAGGCCGGAGTCTTGACCTCGATTCAGGAAAGTAAGCGAACCAGCGGCGGCTACCTCGGCATTCTGGAACCGACCCTCGCTGATCATCGAGTGCGAATCCTGCTTGAGATCTCCCTGCGAAGGAAGGAGGCTCCCAAAGGGAGAGGCGTGCTGGTCGCGAGCGAGCTCGTGCCGGCGTACACATTGGTGTCTGTTCCCGAAGAAGACCTGGTAGACGAGAAACTACAGGCGCTCCTGACACGGAGGAAACCGCGCGACTTCTTTGACTGCTATTTCATGCTCCGCAAAGGGATGATTCCCCCCGCCAAGAGGAGACTGCTTCTTCAAGTGAAGGAAGCATTGCTGGGCGCGAGGGTCAACTTCAAGGCGGAGTTGGGGGATTTCCTGCCACGGAGCCATCAGTCCATCCTGAGCGGCTTCAAGCAGGTTCTGTTAAGTGAGTTAGAACGCTACCTCTAGGCAAACCCCCGTCGGCCGCCATTTGAACGATCTGGGCCCGTTCGACCCATCGACACGGCAGGCTTCGGGCCCGCGCCCAGGTGTCCAGGCTGGATCGCTCTCCGGCGGAAAGGATGATCGGCGCCGCAACTCGGCTCATGACCCGCCCCCTACACCCGAGCTAGGCATATGTCAATCTATTTAGAACGCCGTGCAGCCGAATCAAGAAGGACCCCGCTCAGGGGTCCTTCTTATTATGGGTATGAACCAGGTTCAGGACGGCAGCCCGATGCGGTTGGCCACCACAAGGAACAACAGGCCCAGCACGCAGACATCCACGAAGAGGAACAGGGCCAGGAGCAGGCTCTGGCGGGGCGTGAGCGGAAAGCGCCCAGGCGCCGGCGCCAGAGGCTCTACCTCCGGCTCACTCTGGGTGATCCCCGCCTGTTCGCGCAGGTTGTCGAGCGCGCGCCGCTCGGTCGTTCGGTGTGGCATCCGAAACCTCAGGTCTCGCCGTATTAGGGCGTGGCCGTGGCGCCGCCCGAGACGATGATCTTGACCCAGAACGGCACACAGCCGCAGGCCTCGGTCCCGAACTGCACTCCGTACGAGTCGCGCAGCATCCAATAGCTGAAGTAGGTGCCCGCGGCGGAGGGCGCGCGCAGCGGCACGGTCAAGCGCACCGTGTCGCCGGGCTCGATCATCTCGGTGAGCTTCAGGCTCTCGGGTCCATCCATCGGATCGCCGCCGGGGTAGTAGAACAACTCGTACTTCGTGTCCCAGGTGCAGGTGCCGATGTTCTTGAGCTCCCAGGTCTTCTTGAAGCCCTCGTTGGGCTTGAAGATCGTGTCGTCGGGAACGTTGATATCCTCCACGAACTCCGCCTGCAGCATGCAGCCGTCCCCGCCGACCGGCGGTTTGACCGGCCCCTTGAGAGTGGCTAGGCGCGTGGGGGTCGCTGTGGCGCGCAGGGTAGCGCCGGGGGCCTGGGTCCCCGTGGTGGGCACGGCGGCCAAGGTCCCTGTCGGTCCTGCCGCGGTGGGCGGGATGGGTGTGGCAGGCAGCGTCGCGCTGGGTGCCTGCAACGTCTGATAGAAGGCGGTCGCCATTTCTTCGGGCGAGGTGGTTGGGGTGGTCAGCGGTGTGGCCGGTGCCGCGCTGCCGCAAGCCGCCAGCACGAGCACAATGACCGCTAGGCCCACTCGCTTAAGTTCAACATTCATCCAGTCCTCCTTGCAGCTGCCCGCGGCCGCGCAGACGATAGGGGTCGCGCCGATCGCGCGGCGGGGAGGGAGCGCCGTCCCGGGCATGCTGGCCGCATTATATCGCTGCGTCTATAGAAGCGGCGGTTGTCGCGTGGCGCGCTGGACACCCCACGGGCCCCAATCCCGGCCGTGGGTGAGGGCTCAGGCCGTCCGGTTGCTCCGTGAGCGGACCTCCACGCGTTGGAAGGTGGTCTACCTTCACGAAGTCATCCATCGGGCGATGTTCTCGGCGACCTGCTCGACCGCCGCAATGTACTCCTCGCCGGGACGCCGGCTCGCAACAGGTGGGGCAATCTGAATAAGCCGCAGCGCATCCTGGTGCTCCTCGATAAGATCGCGCAGCCGGGAACTCAGCAGAAAGGCGGAGGGAGCCTGCAGTGCCCCCGCCTCGGCCTGAGCCAGAAGATCCGCGACGAAAGCATACGCCTGTGACCAGTGCCGCCACGGGGGCACGTCGCCGTCCTGGGCCAGCACCTGGCTCCAGGCCTTCGGGTCCGCACGGTACTCCACCGGCTTACGGCCGGTCCCCTCCACCAACCCGGCCTGCATCATCTTGTCCGCCGCGCGTCGGATGGAGTAGACAGAGTAGTCCGTCGCCTCGGCGATGGCTCTGGCGCTCGCCCATACGCCGCGTTGCGAAAGAAGGTAGGTCAGGACGTCCGCCGATAAACCCACGCCGATGCCCAGGCGCATGCGGATCATGAGCGCCGCGGGGTCCCACGCCTTTGGATGGGGATCCCGCAGTGGGCGGTCTCGCCCGCGTGGGCCGGGGGTCAATCCCGCCATCCCCCGCCAGCGGTAGTCCCCGCCCTCGCTGACAGCCATCTGGGCGAACTCCGCTAGTCGCTCGCGGGCTTGGCGCGGGTACCTGGACTGCAGGTTCTTCACCCTCTGGACGCTCAGCACGCCGGAGCCCGTCCTGGCCCAGGAGGCCAGGACATCCTCCAGCCTGCGCTCGTGCTCTCTGAGAGCCAGAGAAACCAGCACCAGGGCCTCCGGGTCAACGATCGATTTGGCCCGCCCAGAGGCCGTGAGGCGCGCGCCGAGGGCGCGCCACTGGACCCAGACCGACGCGAGAGTTGCCTGGCGGACCCTATCGATGACGGCCCGGCTGATCCTGGGCGACATGGTCAAGGACCTCCCGCAAAAGATGAGCGAACTCCGCGGACACGTCCTGGGTCTTCACCCACTCGGCGGCTGCAGCCAACTCATTGCGCTGGGCGCGAAGTGCCAGCAGATCCTGATAGTGAACGCTCTGAGGGCCCTCACTGTCAACGGCCGCATACAGCTTTAGGAAGATGAGATCCAGCCGGTGAGCCACACCCAGGCTCAGCCCCCCGAATCGCACCCAGTGCAGGCGCTTCTCAAAACCCGGAGGCAGCCCTGTCTTCCACTGGGCACCGACCGCCGAGTTCATCCAGTCTCCCGCCAAGTTGTAGTCTCGCGCTACCCGTGCGGCGGCGCGCAGAAGAGGTGGGGGTAACGGATCCGGAGTCTCCATTCGGGCCCGGGCACCTTGTCCCGGCGAACGCACGACGGCGATGATGTTCACATCCTCCGTCAGACGCGAGACGAGTCCCCGCAGAATCAGTGCGGCGCCGCCCACCACGACGATGCGTACCGTCTCTCCCTCGGCCGCCAGCAACTCGCCGACGGCCCCTAGAGCTTCAACGATCCCGGGGCGGGTGCCCTGCCCGATCCCACGCGACCTGTTCTTCATGATGGAACTATTATAATCACTTTAAGTGACAATTGTGCAAGTGGGGGAGGCTGACCCGCGGCTGGAGGCCGTCCAGATCCAGCCGCCCGGCGACCGTCGTTCGGCCGCGAGGCGGCCCGCTGATGTATCACTACGCCAATCGGCGTAGAATTGGGCGAAGAGGCGGTTGACATGAACCGGATTCTGCGCGCTCCCGCATCGCCCGAGCAGATCGAGGAAATGCTCCAACCCCTCTCAACCTACATCCAGCGGGCCGTGGATGTGGAGCGCGGTGTTCTCGCGGGCGGCGGCGTGATGCATGCCGACTGCGAATCCGCCCTGCTGGAGGACGGGAGTGCCCAGGAGCGGTAGCCATTCGACCGCATCTGGTCGAAAACCGTGCAATTCGGCGGATGTCAGGTGAGGCTTGTCCGAGAGTCTGTGCGTTCACGGTAAGGCGCTGAATGGTGCACAGTTCAAAACGTGTTGAGGTATACATCGAAGGCGGCGCGAAGAGAACCTTCGCCGCGGCGATGGACTGGCCGGGCTGGGCCCGCAGCGGCCGGGACGAGGCCGCAGCCCTCCAGGCCCTCGCCGACTACGGCCCACGCTTCGCCCGGGCCATCGCCCCGGCCCGGCTCGGATTTCACACGCCGCAGGGGATGGCAGAGTTCTCGGTGGTCGAGCGGCTGAAGGGAACGACCACCACCGACTTCGGCGCCCCCGACGCGAGCCCTGCCAACGACCGCGCCTCACTGGATGCGGCCGGCCTCCGCCGTGCCCAGGCCGTCCTCAAAGCGTGCCGGCGGGCATTTGACGAGGCGGCGCGCTTGGCGGCAGGACACACGCTCGCAGTAGGGCCTCGCGGCGGTGGGCGGGATTTGGATGCGATCGTGCGCCACATCCTCGAGGCCGAGGCGGCTTATCTCGGGCGCCTGGGCTCTTCATTCAGACTCGACGAACACGCCGAACTGCAATCGGAACAGCGCCGCCTGCGGGCTACTGTGCTCGCCGGGCTGGCTGCGGCGGCGCGCGGTGAGATCCCTGCCCGCGGACCGCGCGGCGGCAAGCGCTGGAGGCCGCGCTATTTCGTCCGACGGGTGGCCTGGCACCTCCTCGATCATGCTTGGGAAATCGAAGACCGTTCAAAGTAGCCGCTTAATGCGCTCTCGTCTCAAGGAGACCTCGTGTCACGCCGACTCATCCGCCTCGCCCTCATTGCGGCATTCCTCGCTTCGTGTGCCCTCCCCAACGGACTCATCGGGTCGGGCACGCGTGCGACGCGCACCTTCGCGCTGGAGGGCTTCACCGCGCTGGACATTTGCTGTGGCATGCAGGTCGTGCTCTCGGGCGGGGATGTGTTTGCGGTGTCCATCACCTCCGCCGAAAATGCGCTGTCGGCCATCCGCGCCACGGTGGTCGGCGACACGCTGCGCCTCGAGCTCGACCCAGCCCAGGGCGGCTCGATCGTCACGGGCAGGCTCGAGGCGCAAGTGACCCTGCCGATGCTCGAGGCCCTCACCCTGAGCGGCGGAGCTCAGCTTCGCCTGGGCGACAGCGCACCGCGCGCAGTAGACCTGCGCCTGGATGGCAGCGGCGGAAGCCGGGCCAACCTCGTGGGCATGCCCGTGCAGCGTGCGCAGGTCACACTCAGCGGCGGCGCGTTCGCAGAACTCGCGGTGAGCGAGAATCTCGACTACGACCTCTCGGGCGGCGCGCATCTTGACTATACGGGCAAGCCATCGATCAGCCGCGCGCTGACCTCGGGAGGCGCGAGCGCCACGAGACACTAGCCGGCCGTTCGGCCCGGAGAGCGAGGAGTATTGCATGCGTACTGAGAAAGTGACCGCGGAGTGGCTCGCGGACCAGGCCTTCTTGTTGAAGGACCACAAAGGCTTCCCGATCGTCATGGCCCAGCCGATGGGTGTGCTGGGCGCCGACCTCTTGCCGCTCAGCCTGATCGGCTGTGCGGGCTGGGACGTGATGAGCATCCTGCGCAAGCAGAAGCAGCCCGTTCTGCGCTGTGAAGTGGAGGCCGAGAGTGAGCGCGACGAGGAGCCGCCCTGGCGGTTTCGGCGCATTCGAGTGCTTTACAAGATCTGGGGGGGAGTGGACCCCGCGGCGCTCGAGCGGGCGATTCGTCTGACTGAAGAAAAGTACTGCTCGGTGTTTGTCACGCTCAGAGATGCGGTCGAGATCCAGTCGCGATACGAGATCCTGAGCGAGGAACCGAGCGCCGGCAGCGCAACGTAGATTCCATCCACGGTCACCGCGCGTCGCGGTGAGCCTCACGCCATATGAGCCGCGGCCGAAGAGTAGGCGAGGGTGCCGCCCCCCCCCAGCCTCTCGTCCTGCGGATCGCCAAGCCGCACAGTAACCTGCGCTGCGTCAGTCAGCAGTGCCGGCCTGGACCGCGACTGAGGGGGAACGAATCAGCTCCAATTGTCGCGATGGAGGACATCGCAACGCTTGAACAGGAGAACGTCACACACCGCCGACCGGGAATGGCTGCCGGCGCAGGCGAAGCTCGCCTGCGCCGCGTGTATGGCGCCTCATCCACTAAGGGGCGGGCATGAGGAAGAAGGTCGGGTGGAAGATGAGGGTGGGGATGATGAAGAAGTGGAAGGTGGGTGTCGGCGTAGGCGTTTGACCGACAGTGACCTTGACCCAGAATTCGCCCGGGATGCCGAAGAGCAGGCCATTGTTGTTGCGCAGCTTCCAGTTGCCTTGGTAAGTCCCGTTGCTGCCGGGCGCGATCAGGCTCACCGACAGGTCGACGGCGGCCCCGGGCGCGACAGTGACCGGCACCGGAATGCCTCCCGGGCCAGACATCTGGTCGCCGGCGAAGAACACCAGGTTGTAGGAGCTGGTCCAGGTGCAGGTGCCGACATTCATCAGACGCCAGGTCTTGACGAAGGCGGCTCCCGGGGCAAACAGCATGCCGTCGGGGACGCTCACGTCGGTGACGAATTGGGCGTGGTCGGTGCAGCCCACGGTGGCAGTGGGCGCCGGCGTGGCGGAGGCGGGCGGCAGGAGGGTGGCCGTGGCGGGTTCGGGTGGCGCGGTGGCCGGTTGTGCTTGGCGAGTGAGCAGTTCCGCATTGACGGTGGCCGCTGCCGCGGCATCCGGAGCCAGGGCCGGCGGCACGGCCTGCAGGCGCAAGTTGCACGCCCCGAGCAGAATGCCCAGGGTGAGTGAGATCAGTATCCGAGTGCGCACCTTCACGAGACCTCCCGTGGAGCGGCCACGCCTCGTGATCGGCGCAGCGGATGGATGCGCGATTATACAATGGGCGCACGCCGCTCGGCAGGTATAATCTCCTCAACCTGCGGAGATTCCCCCATGCCCGCTGAAACCCTTAAACCTCGTGTGGACTGGCTTGACGACGAGCGCCGCAAAGACAAAGCCGCGCTTGGCCGCCTGGAAGAGAAACTAGGGGCGGCCGAGGCCGCCCTGGCGGCTCAGACCAAGCAGATACAGGAAGTCAGCGCGCAGGTGGCGCGCGTCTACGCCAAGTTCCAGCCCGGGCAGATTGAGGAGTTGCTCTCCCACCATCGCGAGGACTTGCAGCACACGATGGAGAGCTTGGAGAAGCGGCGCCTGGAAGCCGAGGAGAAGGGCGCCAAGGTGCGGGTCGCCGAACGCGAGTCCACTGAACGAACGCTGGGCGATATGCACCGCCAGCTGGCGGGGCTGACCGAGCTCCAGCGCACAGTCGAATCGCGGCGGGAGGAGCAGGCGCGGTTGGGTGCCGCGTTACAGGAGACGCGCAAGACGCTCGACGGCCTTGTTCGCCGCGACGAGGAACGCGTGCGGGTCATCGCCGCCTTGGAAGAAACGCGACGCCAAGACGTGCGCCGCCTGGGTGAGATCCAGGGTGAGAACCAGGCTCAGCGTCAGAAGTTCAACGAGAGCGCTGCGCGCCTGGAGGGCTTGGAGACCGGCGCGCGCCGATTCGAGACGCGCCTGGGAGAGCTCTCCGCCGCGGATCTCGAGCGGCGCAACGCGGCCGCCGTGTGGCAGGAGCAGCAGAACGCTGCGAGCAGCGAGCGCGACCGCCAGTGGAAAGAATGGGAGCGCACGCTGGGTTCGCTGGCTGCCAGTATGAAGGACTACTCCGAGCGCATGGAGGCTTACGCCGAGACGCACCGCGCGATGCGCCAGGCGCTCGAGGACACGCGCCAGCTCAGCGAACACAGCGAGCAGCGCCTGCACGAGATGGAAGAGATGCTGCGCCTCTCGACCGACCGCCTGCGCCAGGAGTGGAGCACCTACTTGGCCGACGATCAGAAGCGCTGGACGGCCCAAGGGCTCACCCAGGACGACCGCTGGCGCGAGCACGACCGTCGCGAGCAGAAGGCGCTCGACCGCCTCTCGCGCGCGGAAGATCAACTGGCGGAGGCCGCCGATCAGGCCCGCGAACGCGAGACGGGCGATCGCTCCCGGCTCGAGGCACTGGCCAATCTGGTCCACGAATGGCTGGCGCGCCTCGAGAGCGGGCGCTAGCCCGCCACCCGCGGAGCCTCGCATGCGCGTCATCGCCACAGCCGGACACGTCGACCACGGCAAGTCCGCGTTGGTCGAGGCCCTGACCGGCACCCACCCCGATCGTCTCAAAGAAGAACAACAGCGCGAGATGACCATCGATCTCGGCTTCGCCTATTTCAGCCTGCCGGACGGTGAGCTGGTAGGAGTGGTCGACGTCCCGGGTCATCGCGATTTCATCGAGAACATGCTGGCCGGCGTCGGCGGGATCGACGCGGCACTGCTCGTCATCGCCGCCGACGAAGGCGTCATGCCCCAGACTCGCGAGCATCTGGCGATCCTCGACCTGCTGCACGTGCGCGCGGCGGTCGTGGCGCTCAACAAGGCCGACCTGGTGGACGACCCGGAGTGGATGACGCTCGTGCGGCAAGATATCCAGCGCCTGCTCGCTCCGACCGCCCTGGCCGGTTCCGAGATCCTGCCCGTCTCGGCCCGCACGCGGGCCGGGCTGCCTGAACTCGCCGCGGCCCTCACCCGCTGCCTGGCCGCGCAGCCTCGCCGCCCCGATCTCGGCCGGCCACGCCTGGGCATCGACCGTGCCTTTACCCTGGCCGGATTCGGGACCGTGGTGACCGGCACGCTGCTCGACGGGACACTCGCCCTGGGCGAGGAGGTTGAGATCCTCCCGGGCGAGGCACGGGCGCGCGTGCGCGGGTTGCAGTCGCATCACACCAAGATCGAGCGCGCACGGCCCGGAAGCCGCGTGGCGGTCAACCTGTCCGGAATCAATGTCGAAGACCTGCGACGCGGGATGACCCTGACCCATCCGGGCACCTACCGTGTCACGCGCTTGGTGGATGTGCAGCTCGACCCGCTGCCCGACTCGGGCCGCGCCCTGGAGCACAACCAGCACTTCAAACTCTTCCTGGCGACGCAAGAAGTGCAGGCGCGCCTGCGGGTGCTCGGCGCGGAGGCCATCCCGCTTGGCCAACCCGGATGGGCCCAGCTCGAATTGAAGGAGGCGATGGTTGCGGCGCGCGATGATCGCTTTATCCTGCGCCGCCCCTCGCCCGGGACAACCGTAGGCGGCGGGCGGGTGATGGAGCCACACCCACCGCATCGCTACCGCCGGTTCGAGACGTCGGTCATCGCCCGCTTCGAAGCGCTGGCGGCAGGCCAGCCGGCAGAGGTGTTGCTGCAGGCCTCCTCCGCGCTCGGGCTGGCGGCCTGGCGCGAGGTGACCGAACGCGCGCGCCTGGCACCCGAGCACGTGAGGCCGGCGCTGGAGGCGCTCCGCGCGCAGGGGACGCTCGTTGTCCTGAGCGGCGACCCGCCGCGCGACGCGGAGGCACTCGTTATCACGCCGTCGCAGCTGGCCACGCTCATCTCTGCACTGACGCGTGCCCTGGCGGATTACCACACGGCCAACCCTTTGCGTCGCGCGATGCCCAAGGAGGAAGTGCGCAGTCGCCTGGCCCTTGAGCCGCGCGCACTGGCCGCGCTGCTGGGGGCAGCGGCGGCCCACGGGCAGGTGGTGGATGTCGGCCAGGGGGTGCGCCTGCCCGATCACGCGCCGCGCTTCTCACCGGGCGAGCAGCAGGCTCTGACCGCTCTCCTCGCGCAGTGCGGGCGCGACCCGTACAACACTCCCTCGGTGAAGATGTGCATCCAGGCCGTGGGCGAGCCGGTTTACGCCGCGCTTCTCGATCAGGGCCGGCTGCGCCAGGTCTCAAGCGAGGTGGTCCTGCTGGCCGAGACCTACGAGACCATGGTCGACCGCGTGCGCGAGGTGCTGCAGCACAAAGGAACGCTGACCGTGGCCGAGGCGCGCGATCTGTTCGGCACCTCCCGCAAGTATGTTCTGGCGCTGCTTGAGCATCTCGACGCCCAGGGTCTCACCCAGCGTGTCGGCGACGAACGTCGCCTGCGCCCGGGCGCTAAGAGCTGAGCCGCCTCCGGCCGCGAGGGTTTGCCAAGGATCACTCGTTTGTTTGATTGACGCCACCTTGCTTCGGTGCTAGAGTTTGTTTAGAACGATTCGCGCCGGCCGGCGCGGACCGCATCCCCATCGCCCCGAGTTACGGGGCGATTACGTGCCACGAGGTGGAGGATGGCCTTCCTAAGCACGCTCATCGGCAAACCCGTCACAGATGTCAACGGCGACCCCGTCGGCCACCTTGACGACTTGATCGCAACAGTGCGCAGCGACATGCCCCACCCGATCGTCACCGCCCTAGTGATCCGCCGCCCGGGGCAGCGCTGGGTCGTGCCGATCTCGGCGGTGGCCGTGCTCATCGCACCGGCCGTGCCGCTCACGCGGACCGTCGCCGACTTGCCGCGCTATGAGCCCGGCGAGCACGACCTCTACCTGGCACGCGATGTGCTCGACAAGCAGATCATCGACATCAACGGGGTCCGCGTGGTGCGGGTCAACGACCTGGAACTGACGCGCGTCGATCACGAGTATTACGTCGCCAACGTGGATATCGGCGGGCTCGGCCTGCTGCGCCGATTGGGATGGGCACGCCTGGCCGAGCGACTGGCGCGCGGCACCGGCCGAAAGGCGCCTGCCAGCGTCATCGCCTGGGACGACGTTGAGCTCTTGCGCGCCGACCAGCCGCTGCGCCTGAAAGTCCCGGGCGAGAAGATCTCCGAACTCCATCCGGCGGACTTGGCCGAACTGATCAGCGACCTCAAGCGCCTGCACGGCGACAACCTCCTGGCCGGGCTCGACGTGAAGACCCTGGCCGACACGCTCGAAGAGGTTGAGCCGGATTTCCAGGCCAGTCTGGTGGAGGACATGCCCGACGAAAGGGTGGCCGACGTCCTGGAGGAAATGGCCCCGGACGAGGCCGCCGACCTCTTGGCCGAGCTGCCCAAGGACCGTAGCCGGGACCTCTTGGACCTCATGCAGGCAGACGAGGCCGAGGACGTGCGGCGGCTGCTGACCTTCCCGGAAGAGTCCGCCGGCGGAATCATGACCACCGATTTCGTCGCCGTGCCCGAGGGGCTCACGGCCGGAGCGGCGATTGCGCTGCTGCGCGAGATCGCTCGTGAAACGGAGACCATCACCTACGTCTATGTCACCGACATCGGCGAGCATCTCCAGGGAGTGGTCTCATTGCACGAGCTGGTGCTGGCCGACCCGGCCACGCCGATTGCCCAGTTCATGCACCGGCGCGTGGTGAGCGTCGGGCTGCTCGATTCGCAGGAGGACGTCGCCCAGGCGGTCTCCAAGTACAACCTGGTGGCCATCCCAGTGGTCGACAGCGAGCAACGCATTCAAGGCATCGTTACCGCCGACGACGCGCTCGACAAGGTTATCCCCACGGCGTGGAAGAAGCGCCTGCCGCGCCTGTACCACTAATCCTCGGCCGGAAGAGCAGCCTCAATGAAGATCTCGCCACGCGTCCGATCCCTGCGTACCCGCCTGCTGCTGCTCCTGGCCGTGATTGGCCCGGGCATCATCACCGCCAACGTCGACAACGATGCCGGCGGAATCACCACCTACTCCGTGGCCGGCGCACACTACGGCTACAGTCTGTTGTGGATCCTGCCGCTGGTGGCCCTGGCGCTGATCCTGGTGCAGGAAATGAGCGCGCGGCTGGGGATTGCCACGGGCAAGGGCCTGGCCGACCTGATCCGCGAGTCGCTCGGCGTGCGCATCACGACCCTCGTGATCGGCATCGTGCTGGTGGCCAATCTCGCCAATACGGTGAGCGAGTTCGCCGGGGTCGCGGCCAGCATGGAGATCTTCGGCATCAGCAAGTATCTTTCCGTGCCGCTGGTGGCCGTCGGGGTGTGGCTGCTGGTGGTGATGGGGAACTACAAGGCCGTCGAGCGCATCTTCCTGGTGGCCAGCGCCGTCTACCTGGCCTACGTGGCCTCGGGCATTCTCGCCAACCCGCCCTGGGCGGAAGTCGCCCAGGCCTTTGTGACGCCCAGTTTTCGCTTGGAGGCTGGCTACGTGACGATCTTCGTCACGGCCATCGGCACAACCATCGCCCCGTGGATGCAGTTCTACCAGCAGGCCTCGATCGTCGACAAAGGCTTGCAGCCCTCCGACTATGCCTACGAGCGGCTGGATGTCATCGTCGGCTCGCTGTTTGCGGTGTTCGTCGCCGGTTTCATCATCATCGCCTGCGCAGCGACGCTCTTCGCCCACGGCGTGCGCATCGAGACCGCCAAGGATGCCGCCCTGGCCCTCGGGCCGTTGGCTGGACGTTATGCCTCCACCCTTTTTGCCCTGGGGCTGCTCAACGCCTCGGTGTTTTCGGCCGCGATCCTGCCGCTCTCAACAGCTTACGTGGTGTGCGAAGCCTTCGGCTGGGAGAAAGGCGTGAACCGCAACATGCGCGAAGCCCCGGTCTTCTTCGCGGTCTACACCGCACTGATCGTTCTGGGCGCGGGCATCATCCTGCTGCCCGTACGCTCGCTGGTGCAGGCCATGCTGGCCAGCCAAACTCTCAACGGCGTGTTGCTGCCCTTCGTGCTGATTGTGATGCTGCGCCTGATCAACGACCGGCGGGTGATGGGCAAGTTCGTCAACGGGCGGGTGGCGAATGGGCTGGCCTGGACCGTCGTCGTCCTGCTCATCGGTTTGACGATCCTGCTCGTGATCACCAGCGTGTTCCCCGGCGCATTGGGCAGGTGAGGCTGGGCCGCTGCGGGGCACAGGGGCCGCACGTCGCACCCCAGACACCCCAAGGGCCACCCACGACGCAGGGGGCGTCCAGTCGCCTGCCTCGCCTGGACGGCCGCCCATGCGGTCCGTTCCCTCGTGAGGGTCGAACCGGACCGTACCCTTCGTCCTCACCGCGGGACGTCCACTCGCCCGATGAACCGCCATGCGTAAAGTTGTGGTAGCCTCTAAACATACTCGGGCCCGCTGCAAGAAACCGGTGGGCACAAGGAGGCAGAGTGGTGCGCCAACTCAAGATCATCGTGGAAAAGCATCCCGACGGATATGTGGCTTATCCGCTGGGACTCAAGGGAGTCGTCGTGGGGCAGGGTGACAGCTACGAACAGGTGCTGGCGGACGTGAAGTCGGCTCTCCGCTTCCATATCGAGACGTTCGGCCAGGATGCGCTGCGCGGGGACGAAGAGGTCATCGAGGCCTTTGTGGCTGAGGCAGGAATTGGTTTGTGACACCAAGGTTTCCGGTTGATGCACCCATACGCGATGTCCTCCGGGCCCTGCAAGGGCTCGGTTTTGTCATTGCCCGGGAGGGCATCACCTTTCACTCGTGCGAGAGAATGCCGACGGCTCGCGGACAATGATGACG
>Ga0315277_10003759_pt1 | contig 20520 bp, 16 predicted proteins | sample YL17G05_15_MG_FD_203695 | JGI IMG/M metagenome (GOLD analysis project Ga0315277, IMG submission 203695) | Sediment microbial communities from Yellowstone Lake, YNP, Wyoming, USA - YL17G05_15 | ecosystem: Environmental > Aquatic > Freshwater > Lake > Sediment | place: USA: Wyoming | collected... | reverse complement strand
ATGAAAAAATGCTTGCATTGAAATAGAAAACTGTGTTATAATAGGTATTAAGCTTAAAAAGGGGAAAGAAAAAATCGATCGGTTGAATAAGTCTGCTCACAAATAAAAAGCCCCTCCTCTTCTCTCTGCTAACCCATAATAGACCTGAATTTAAGATTTCTAAGCCCAACCATGGGGGAGAGTGATTTTTTAAGGGTATAATAGGGTTCGAACATACCCAGGCCGACTTGCGCTGCCGACCTACCGTCCCTTAGTTGCCCCTCGGACAGCACGAAAAGGAGGGCGAACATGAGCCAAGAAAATCGGAAAGATGACATTTCGAAAAAAACGGTCGTCTACCAATTACCGGGCGTAGATGCCATAACGATTAGGCAAAACGTGCCCTATCAGGCGACCGATAAGGATGTCCTGACGATGGATATCTACTATCCACCTGATTCGAAGAGTGGTCTGCGGATACCCGCTCTTGTCGTTGTGGCTGGATATCCTGATCCAGGATTTCAGGCGATGCTCGGCTGCAAGTTCAAGGAGATGGGATCGTCCATCTCGTGGGGACAATTGGCGGCTGCGTCGGGGCTGGTGGCGATCACCTACACGAACCGAGAACCAACCGCAGATCTTCAAGCCTTGCTTCAATACCTTCGGCAGAATGCCGCAGCATTGGGAATCGACGATAGGAGGATCGGCGTGTGGGCCAGCTCAGGCAACGTCCCGCTCGCCTTGTCAATCCTGATGCAGGAAGACCGGGAGTACTTAAAGTGTGCCGTCCTGTGCTATGGGTTCATGCTCGACCTCGAAGGGTTCACCCACGTCGCCGAGGCTGCGAAAATGTGGGGATTTGCCAACCCCGGCGCGGGGAAATCGGTCGATCATCTCCCGAAGGATATGCCGTTGTTCATCGTGAGAGCCGGTCGAGACGAAACACCTCACCTGAACGAAACGATTGACCGCTTCTTGGTCAGGGCGTTGGAACGCAATCTGCCTATTACCTTCGCGAATCACGCCTCAGCTCCGCACGCCTTTGACCTGTTTCACGACAGCGAGGCCTCTCGCCAGATAATCAGACAAATACTGGCTTTTGTACGATTTCATCTCCTGGCCAATTGAGATTCGGACGGCACGATTGCCGGCCAACTCAGATTCCTAGCCCGCCCCCGCAACTTTTTTCACCGATCGAGCGTATATATAAATGAGATGAAAGAGTACAGAGCTCCTGAAGGAATCCTCCCAAGCAAGCGCCTCCTTTTTTACCCTCCTTTTTTCCAGGAGTTCCTGATACACACTGCTTACCTATCCATCCATTCCCTTGAGTAGGCTGCCTTCCTGGCATAGGGTCAAGAAGGCAGCCTATTTTTCTATTCGGCCAAGATTTGACAACCACGGTCCGACTTTCTATAGTAGGACTGTTCTTTGATAAGTTAATTCAGGGTTTAAAGCGCTGGGAAGTCCGTGGGAAGCGGACACAGCCCCCGCTACTGTAACCGGGGACGAATCCCAGAGGACGCCACTTTCGGCCGCCGCGCCGAAAGGAAGGCCTGGGAGGAGGACGATCCGGGAGTCAGGAGACCTCCTTTAAGCCCTCGACAGCCCGTCTTCGGGAGGAAGAGCGGGTTGGTTTTTTATTTATGAGGACAGCCTCCCTGAATAGAGTGCTGTCCAAAAAACAGCGGGGGAACCAGCGAAGGAGTTTGGCGATGAAAAGACACGTCCTCGCTATTGCCCTCGCCCTTCTTTGGGTTCTGTCCTCTCTCTATTCTGACGAGGCCCAAAAAGACAAGCCCCAGGCTACGTCCGAACACCACGAGGTCGTCGTCACGGCGACGCGCCTCGAGACTCCGGCCAGGGAAGTCGGGAGCGCCATCTCGGTCATTTCCGGTTTCGACCTCAGCCGTTTTAAAAAAACGTTCGTCCTCGAGGCGTTGCGGGATGCACCGGCCGTCTCCGTCGCCCAGAACGGAGGCATGGGCGAAGCCTCATCAGTCTTTCTCCGCGGCGCCAATTCCGAACACACCCTTGTCCTCCTGGACGGCGTTGAGCTCAACGATCCCATCAACCCGTCCCGCTCCGCCGACCTGGCCCATCTCCTTCTCGCCAACGTTGACCGCATCGAAATCCTCCGCGGCCCCCAAGGTCCTCTCTACGGGTCCGATGCCCTCGGCGGTGTCGTCAACATCATTTCCACGCGGGGCCAAGGCAGGCCTCGCTTAACCCTGACCTCAAGCGGTGGCACCTACGGCACTTTCACCGGCCAGGCTGCGGTCAGCGGGTCGGCCAAAGCCGTCGATTATTCCCTGGGCCTTTCCCGCTATGAGACGAGTGGCATATCGGCCGCCGATTCGGCGCTCGCCGGGAACTCGGAGCGAGACGGCTATAAGAATTGGACGCTTTCCGGAAGGGTGGGGGTCGCGATTCTCGAGAACCTGGAGGTCGATTTCGTCGGCCACGCCATCTGGGCGAAGACCGATATCGACAATTTCGGCGGCCCTTACGGCGACGATCCCAACAGCACCCAGGGCTACCGGTCGTTCTTCCTCAAGGGACAGGTGCGCGGGCTCCTCCTGAATAACCGCTGGGAGCAGAGGCTCGCGGTTTCCGTGGTCGACTCCCGCCGCAGCCATCACAATCAGCCTGACGAATTCCATCCCTTGGAGACAGAAGTGGGGCTGTTCAAGGGCCGGATGCTCACCCTGGATTGGCAAAACAACCTCTTCCTCAACGCCGCCCATACTTTGACCGCCGGCCTTCAATACGAGAGAGAGCAGGGAGAGTCGGACTACCTGACCGAGGGTCCGTGGGGCCCTTTTTCAAGTCTGTTCCCGCGCCAGAAGGCGGAGACCGTCGGGCTTTATCTCCAGGATTCTATCCGGATTGCCGGGCGGCTGTTCGCCGCCGCCGGCCTGCGTTTCGACCAGCACAGCCGGGCGGGTGACGCCGTGACTTACCGACTGGCGCCGGCCTATATATTCAAGGCCACTCAAACCAAGGTCAGAGCCAGCCTCGGCACCGGGTTCAAGTCGCCTTCCCTCTACCAGCTTTATGCTCCCGGAACGATCTTCGGCCCGATCGGAAACGCCGGCCTCAAGCCGGAGAGCTCGTTGGGCTGGGACGCCGGGGTCGAGCAGCCGCTCTTCGGCGGAAGGGCCAGGGCAGCGGTGACCTATTTCCACAACGACTTCAAGAATCTGATCGATTTCTCCGTTATCCAGGGCTATATCAACATCGGACGAGCGGAGACCAGAGGTGTCGAGGTTGAATTCTCGGCCCGGCCCTGGGAATCTTTCTCGTTCAACCTGGTCTATTCCCGCCTCGAAGCCCGGGATGAGGCCCGGGGGACTCCCCTTCTCAGGCGTCCGGATAACATGCTCTCCGCCCGCGCCGCCCTCTCCTTCCTGGCGAGGTGGACGGCCTCCGTCTCGTTCGATTATGTGGGATTGAGAAAAGACATGAATTACAATGTCTGGCCGGCCCTGACCGTCACTCTCCCCGCCCATGCTCTCCTCAATGGAGTCGTCTCCTACGAGGCGGGAAAATACGCCCAGCTGTTCGTTCGCCTGGACAACATTCTCGATGCACGCTACGAGATGGTCTACGGCTATGGAACGCCCGGCTTCACGATCCAGGCGGGAGTGAGGCTCGGTCTCTGACCCGCCTATTGACTTGGCCGGGAAATAGCCCTAAATATGGAGGACAGGTAAACGCCCCGTGACTGCCATAGCCATCGATCATCTGAACAAGTCCTATGGCGACTTGCGCGCGGTTGACGGAGTGACCTTCGAAGTCAATCCCGGTGAAATTTTCGGGATGGTTGGACCCAACGGCGCCGGCAAGACGACGACCATCGAATGCCTGGAAGGACTGCGCCGGCCGGACGGGGGCCGGCTGAGCGTCCTGGGCCTCGACCCGCAGCGTCAAGGGTATGAACTCCGCGGGCGGATCGGCGTCCAACTGCAGGAGAGCTCGCTCCCCGACCGCCTCAAGATCCGGGAGGTCATGGGCCTGTTCGCCGCTTTCTACCGCCGTTCGGTGGATTCCAAGGCGCTTCTCGAACAGCTCGGCCTGGCCGAAAAAGCCGGCGCGGCCTTCGGCCAGCTATCGGGCGGACAGAAACAGCGTCTGTTCATCGCCCTGGCCCTAATCAACGACCCCGAGATCGTCTTTCTGGACGAACTGACGACCGGGCTCGACCCTCAGGCGCGCCGGGCGATGTGGGAATTGGTCAAAGGCGTCCGGGACCGGGGAAAGACGGTCTTTTTGACGACGCACTACATGGAAGAGGCCGAGCACTTGTGCGACCGCGTGGCCATCATCGATCACGGAAAAATCGTCGCCCTCGACACACCACAGGATCTCGTGGCCTCGCTCGAGGCGGAAAACAGGATTGTTTTCAGTGTGGACGCCCCGGTCGACGACTCGCCGTTCCGGGCGATCCAGGGCGTCACCCGCGTGGAGCAATCCGGCGGCCGCGTGATCATTTTCGGCCGGGGAGACGGGCTTCTCGTCCGTGTCGTTATGGCCCTCGATTCCGTCAAGACCCGCTTTCGCGACCTCCGCACGGAACAACCGAGCCTGGAGGATGTCTTTCTCGCCCTGACAGGAAAAGAGATGCGGGATTAGGAGAGTTCTGATGCGCGGCCTCTGGAAACTCATCGTCGTCGAGCTGAAGCTCTATCTCCGCGAACCGGCGGCGACTTTTTTCACGATTATCTTTGCCCCGATGCTCCTTCTCCTCTTCGGGACGATATACGGGAACAAACCGAACCCGTTTTTCGGGGGCCGCGGCATGGTCGATGTCTCGGTTCCTTCCTACATCGCTCTAATCATTATCTCCGTGGGCTTCATGGGGATTCCCGTCGCCACGGCCGCGAACCGTGAGGCCGGAGTCCTGAGGAGGTTCCGGATGACTCCGCTGCGCCCCGCGGCCTACATCGTCTCGAACATCGCCTCCTACTATGTCATGACGGCTGCGGGAGTTTCAGCGCTCGTCGTCGTCGGCAAAGCCGTTTATGGGATGAAGTTCCAGGGTAACGTTTTTTCGGTCTGGGCGGGGTTTACATTGGGGAGCCTGGCTTTTTTCGCCCTGGGCTATCTCGTTGCCGGCATCGCCTCGACAGCGCGCATTGCGCAGGCGGTCGGGATGATCGCTGCATTCCCAATGATGTTCCTCAGCGGCTCGGCCATTCCCCTGGAGGTTCTTCCCCAGTCCGTCCGGAATGTTTCGCGCTTTCTTCCCCTGACCCATGTCGTGACCTTGATGAGAGGGTTGTGGGTGGGCGAAAGCTGGCTAAAGCATCAGACCGAAGTGGCAGTGCTCGGCGCCGTCCTTGTCGCCGGGATTATCCTCTCCGCCCGCTTCTTCCGCTGGGAATAAGCCGACGATTTCTCTTTCATAGGAGGAGCCATGACGCCTTTTAGACCCAGGATACTCTTGATGGCCGCGATCGGTGCACTGTCCCTTATCGCCGCCACCCGAAACCAGGAGGAAACCAAGATGGTCACCAAAATCGAGAGAAGGACCTGCCACGCTCCGGACGGGGTGACGATCGTCTACTCGGCAGCCGGAGCCGGGGAGCCGGCCCTGGTTTTTATCCATGGCGGGCTGGCCGACCGCACGTTTTGGGACGGACAACTCAAGGCCTTCGCGGGCCGCTACCGGGTCCTAGCCCTTGACCTTGCCGGTCACGGAGAATCAGGAACGAACCGGCAGAAATGGGGAATCCCCGAGTTCGCCGCCGACGTGCGTGCTGTCGTCGAGGCGGAGAAGCCGAAGCGTGTCATAGTGATCGGCAACTCTCTGGGCGGACCGGTGGCCATCGAGGCGGCCCTGCTCCTTCCCGGCCGCGCCCTGGGAGTAGTCGGTGTAGATACATTCCAGGATCTCGGCTCCAAGATCGGCGCTGACGAGGCACGTCAGAGAGCGGAGTCATTTCGCAGCGATTTTTCCGGTGGCTTAAAGCAGATGCTGCACGCTCTTTTTCACTCCGACGCCGACCCGGCGCTCGTCGCGGAGACCGAGCGGCGCATGGCCAGGACCTCGCCCGAGGCGGCTTACGCCACGTTGCTGTCCCTGGCCGGCTATGACACCGGCCCTCCGGCCCGCCGCTTGAACGTCCCTGTCCGGGCGATCAACGGCGACCTCTTTCCGACGGATGTGGAGGCGGTGAGGCGCGTGAAGGCTGATTTTGACGCTGTTATCCTGACCCACATGGGCCACTACCCGATGCTCGAGCGCCCTGAGGAGTTCAACCGGAATCTGGGTTTGATCATCGCCGAGCTTTCCCGATAGCCGGAGACCGCCCTTTACCCAAGGATAAAAGCGCTATTTTTGATCTTGGGGGGGCAGTCTTCGGAATGACCGGCGGCGGCGCCGACGCTTCACCCCCTTCCCTCCCCCCGGAAAGGCCTGGCGGAACAGGGCTTCGAAAGATTCTCCTTTTTCCGGAAGCCGGCCTTTGAAAAACAAAAAATAAAGCCGCTGGGCCGGCCCGAAATGGGGCCTCTGGAGCAGCGACCAGCGTATCCGGCCCGTGCGCAGGGCCCGGTCAATGGCCGCAACAATGATCAGGACCTGACTCGAATCGGCCCTCAGGTTCCGGGGGACGTTCACCCTCATCCCGGCGTCTCGGAAGGCATCACTGAGGACCTTGTGATAGTCCACCCCGCTCGCCTCGAGCAGAGGCTGCAGCCAAGGCCAGAACAACACGGCGTACATCTCTTCGAGCGTAGGCAGGAACTCTGCTGTCCTGGCCCGGTCCACGATGTCAAGAAGCGAGCTCAACCTGGAGAAGAGCTCCGCGTCGCTTTCGTAGGCCTCGCCCACTTTCCCGAAGACGTGCCTGAGGATCGCGTATTTCCGCAGAGTTTCCATGACCGGCCGGGTTTCGAAAGCCAGATCCTTGTTGAGCTCCTCATAGAGACGGGCCCCGGAAGAGACGGCGATCAGGTAGGCGTGGCCGGGGATCTCCCGCTCGGCGGCCTCATCCACAGCGAACCCCAGGCGGGCGGCATAACGAAGGACGCGCCAGATGCGGACAGGATCCTCGGTGAAGCGCTCGGCCGGATTCCCGATGACCCGGACGGTCCGGCGGGCAATGTCCTCGAGGCCGCCGACGTAGTCGATGACGGCATCATTGATGACATCATAATATAAGGCGTTGATGGTGATATCCCGGCGGAAGGCGTCTTCCTCGGCCGTCCCATAGGGATGGGCAGCAGCGCTTTCCTCGGCGGGAGTTTCCCGCGCGGCCTGGTCGGAAATCCTCCGGAAGGTCGCCACCTCGATGTACTTCCCGCCGCCGAAATGGACGTGGGCCAGCCGGAATCGCCGGCCGATGATGAACGCTCTGGCGAAACGCTTCTTGATCTGTCCGGGACGGGCGTCGGTGACGACGTCGAAATCCTTGGCTGGACGGCCCAGCATCAGGTCGCGGACGGCCCCGCCGGTGAGGTAGGCCGTGAAACCGAGTCCATGGAGCCTGTAGATGATCTTCAGGGCGTCGGGATCAACGTCCCGGCGCGAGATCGGGTGGCCAGGCTTGGTCACGACGACCGGTTGGGCCGGCCGGTCTGGGGTGCTGTGAGGATCATCCATGAATCGTCAAGAAATTGAGGTAAATCAAGGGTGTATATTGCGCTATCCGGCCGCCCGTGTCAATTGTCCCCGGTTTCTCCAGGCGGGTCTGGTTCCGTACGAGAGAAGAGATCCGACCCTGTCTTTTCTTGCTTTTCGTTACGGAGCCTGATTCGGGTTGATTTTCTCGCGCCGTTGCTATAAAGGATAAGGAAGATCCTGAAAGGAGGCCTGCTATGAAACGGAGGGAATTGTTGGCCGGGGCGCTCGGTGCCGCAGCGCTTTCTGCTGCCGGGCAGGCAATATCGCCCGCGTCCGTCCAGACGACCGCGCCGAAAAAGGGGCGCTTCAAGCTGAAATACGCCCCGTCCTTCGGCCAGTTCAAAGGTCATGCCGGCAACGACCTCATCGCCCAGATCCAGTTCGCCGCCGACGAGGGGTTCGGCGCCATGTTTGACAACGGGATCATGGGAAGACCCATCGCCGAGCAGGAGCTCATCGCCAGGGAGCTCGCCAAACGGGACATGATTCTCGGGCCGTTCGTCCTCTATGCCGATTTCAAGGTAAAGAGCTGCGTCACCCGGGATAAAGAGGCCCGCACGATGCTCGTGGAGAAGATGAAGCAGGGAGTCGAGACGTCCAAGCGGGTCAACTGCCGCTGGGCGCTCGTCGTGCCGGGGCGGTATGACGAAAGCCTGGCCTGGGAGTACCAGACAGCCAACGTCGTCGACAACCTGAGGGCCTGTATGGAGGTCTGCGAGCCTGCCGGTCTCATTCTGGTCCTCGAGCCCCTTAACCCCAAAGACCATCCGGGCCTGTTCCTGACGCGGATTCCGCAGGCCTATGAGATCTGCCGGGCGGTGGCCAGTCCCTCCTGCAAGATCCTCAATGACATGTATCACCAGCAGATAACCGAGGGCAATCTCATCCCCAACATCGAGATGGCCTGGAATGAGCTGGCCGCATTTCACATCGGCGATAACCCGGGCCGGAAGGAACCGACCACGGGGGAGATCAACTACAGGAATATCTTTAAGTTCATCTATCAAAAGGGATACCAGGGGGCCCTGTGCATGGAGCACGGCCACAGCCTGGAGGGGAAACAGGGCGAGCGGGCCGTGATCGAGGCCTACCGCGCCTGCGATTCCTATTAGCAAGGAGAGCTAAATGAAACGAAGAGAATTTATTAAGACGACGGCGGCGGTCTCGCTGGCGGCGGCGATGCCGCGCCTGCCCGAAGCGTACGCCGCAGGTTCGGACACGATCCGGGTCGGGGTCGTCGGCTGCGGCGGCCGCGGGACCGGAGCGGCCATCGATTGTTTGACCTCCACGCCCGGAGTCGAGGTCGTGGCCATGTACGACCTCTTCATGGACCGGATCGAGTCCTCCCTTAAGGCAATCAAGGAGAAGCATCCCGACAAGGTCAAAGTCACGCCCGAACGGATGTTTACGGGGTTTGACGGTTTTAAGAAATTGTCTGCGTTGCCGGAGGTGAACCTGATCATTATGGCTTCGCCGCCGGGCTTCCGGCCGATGCAGCTTAAGGCGGCCGTCGAGGGTGGAAAAAACATCTTCATGGAAAAGCCGGTGGCCGTCGATCCGGTCGGGATCCGCTCGGTCCTGGCCTCGTCGGACTTGGCGTCGAAGAAAGGGTTGGCCATCGTCGCCGGCACCCAGCGCCGGCACCAGGCGCGCTACCTCGAGATCATGAAGCGGATCCACGAGGGCGCCATCGGCGAGCTCGTCGGCGGGCAATGCTACTGGAACCAGGGTGACCTCTGGGTGAAGCAGAGGGAGCCGGGCATGTCGGAGATGGAGTGGCAGTGCCGGAACTGGCTCTATTTCACCTGGCTGTCGGGCGACCACATCGTCGAACAGCACGTCCACAACATCGACGTCGTCAATTGGGCATTCCAGGCGCTCCCGATGAAGGTCATGGGGATGGGAGGACGGCAGGCCCGGACGGGCCCCGAGTTCGGCAATATCTTCGACCATTTCGCCGTCGAGTACGAGTACCCCAACGGCGTGCGGGTCATGAGCATGTGCCGGCAGACCGAGGGAGCCGCCGAGAGAGTGGAGGAGAGACTGGTCGGGACGAAGGGAGTGGCCTTTGGCTACGGCGAAATCAAGGGCGCATCCACTTGGAAGTTCGAGGGCGAGGAAGTCAACCCGTATGTCCAGGAGCATGCCGACCTCATCGCCGCCATCCGCAGCGGAAAGCCGCTCAACGAGGGCCGGCGCGTCGCCGAGAGCACCATGTGCGCCATCATCGGCCGGATGAGCGCCTACACCGGGCGGGCGATCAACTGGGACTGGGCCATAAACAGCTCGCTGCTCGACCTGACCCCGAAAAACTTCGACTTCGGCCCGAACCCGGTCGACCCCGTCGCCGTCCCCGGTTTCACCCCGCTCGTCTGAATTAAAGCGAGCATGTTTAGGATCTTCCCTCTCCCTGGACGGGAGAGGGAGGGGAGAGGGTGAAATAGCGATATTCGGAAATGGATATACTATCCCTAAATTGGGAGGAGAAAGATGAAACGTCGTGAGTTCTTGAAGACCGTTCCCTTCGCCGTCGCCGGTGTCGCCGGGTTTCCGGCGATTGTCCCGGCCTCGGCCCTCGGCCACCAGGGCGCCGTCGCGCCCTCCAACCGCATCGTCATGGCCGGGATCGGGTTCGGGATGATGGGCATCCCCAACATGGAAGCCTTCCTGGGCAAGGACGAGGTCCAGTGGGTGGCGGTCTGCGACCTCGACAAGAATCACCTTGCTGAAGCCAAAGGCATAGTCGATAAAAAGCTGGGAAACACGGATTGCGCCGCCTACACAGACTTCCGCGAGCTCCTCGCGCGTCCGGACATCGATGCCGTCTCCATCGCTGTCCCCGACCACTGGCATGCCTTTCTCTCCATCTCCTGCGCCCGCGCCGGCTGGGATATCTACGGCGAGAAGCCCTTCTCCCACGACCTCCGCGAAGGCCGGGCCATGTGCGACGCCATTAAGCTCTACGGCCGCATCTGGCAGACCGGCTCCTGGCAGCGATCGGTGGAGAAATTCCGCCCCGCCTGCGAGCTTGTCCGGAACGGCCGGATCGGAAAGATCAAGAGAATCGAGGTCGGCCTCCCCGAGGGACATTATGATTTCGCCCGCACGTTCGGACAGGAAGGCATCACTCCCCCGCCGCCCGAGCTCGACTACGACCTCTGGGTCGGACCCTCGCCCTACGCCCCTTACTGTAAGGCTCGCGTCCACATGAACTGGCGCTGGAACATGGATTTCGGCGGCGGTCAGCTCATGGACTGGATCGGCCACCACGGCGACATCGCCCACTGGGGCATGGGTTGGGAATACACCGGGCCGGTCGAAGTTGAGGGCCGCGGCGAGTTCCCGACGAGCGGGATCTACAACAGCGCCCTCCGCTACCGCGTCACCGCCAAGTACGCCGACGGGACGCCCATGGTCATCGCTGGCGGCCATCCGGATATTCAGAGCGGCACCCGATGGATCGGCGAGTACGGCTGGGTCTATGTCGACCGGGGCAGATTCGAGACCCACCCCGCCGACCTGGTCAACGAGGTCATCGGCCCGAACGAGACCCAACTCTACAAGAGCACTGACCATTACCAGAACTTCCTCGATTGCGTCAAGACGCGTATCCTCACTATCACACCGGCCGAAGTCGCCCATCGCTCGGCCAGCGTCGGCCACTTGAGCGTTATCGCCATCGAGCTGGGCCGGAAGATCCGCTGGGAACCGGCGACCGAGACGATCCTCGACGATCCCGAGGCCGAACGGCTCCTCAGCCGGTCCTACCGAAAGCCTTGGGTGCTGCCTCAGTGAAAGGCTAAAGGAAGGCGAAGATGAAAACATTAAAAAGAACGAGATCGGGTGCGGTGTCGGCCCTGTTTGTTCTGCTCTCGATGCTTCTCTCCCCCGCCCTTAGCACCCAGAACGTACCGCCGCCCATAAAGACTCTCATCGTCACCGGCCAGAACTACCATCCCTGGAAGATGACGAGCGCCGCCCTAAAACAGATCCTCGAGGACACCGGCCTTTTCCAGGTGGATATCGCCGTCAGCCCGCCGGCCAAAGCCTCTATGAAAAGCTTCCATCCGAATTTCGCCGCCCACCAACTCGTCGTCCTGGATTACAGCGGCGATGACTGGCCGTCCTCGACCCAAAAAGCCTTCACCGCCTACGTGAAAAACGGCGGCGGTGTCGTCGTCTACCATTCGACCAACAACACTTTCCCCAAGTGGCCGGAATATAACGAGATCATCGGCCTGGCCGGGTGGGGAGAGCGCACCGGAAAGGCCGGCCCATATATATACTGGAAGGACGGGAAGGTCGTCCGGGACGCGGGGCCCGGCGTATGCGGCTACCACGGCCCCGAACACGCCTTTCTCGTGGTCAATCGCGAAACGAACCACCCTATCACAGCAGGCCTGCCTCCGAACTGGATGCACGGAAACGATGAACTGTACGGCCTGTTGCGTGGCCCGGCCAAGAACCTGACCGTTCTGGCCACGGCTTACTTTTCTCCGGAACAGAGCGGCACGGGGCGCGATGAGCCCGTTCTTTTCACCGTCAACTATGGAGCGGGTCGCATCTTCCACACGGTTCTCGGACACGCCCGGCCGGAAGGGCCTCAGCCCGCGCTCGAGTGCGTCGGGTTCATCGTCACCTTCCGGCGCGGCGCCGAGTGGGCGGCTACCGGCAAGGTGATCCAGAAAGCTCCGGCCGATTTCCCCGCCACGAACCGGGACATCCCTACACCGGAGGATGTGAGACGCTGGCCGGGCTATCGGCCGCCCTCGCTCGAAGCCATCCTCCAGGACCTCTCTTCATTCCAATACAGCAAGAACGAAGATATCCTTTATCGCCTCCGGGAATACATCCTGAACAACGGACGGACCGCAGAATCACGGGCCGCCTGCGAAGACAAGCTCCTGGCTTTCCTGGGGTCTGCGGCCAACCTGGATGCCAAGCAGGCCGTCTGCCGCCAGCTCCGCCTGATTGGGAGCGAAAAATCGGTGCTCATCCTCGAACAGATGCTCCTCAAGGACGAAACTACCGACATGGCCCGTTACGCGCTCGAGAAAATCCCGGGCGCGGCTGTGGACAAGGCCCTTCTCGAGGCGCTGACTACAATGCGGGGCGACGCGAAACTCGGGCTCATCTCCTCTCTCGGGCTGCGGAAGACACGGGAGGCGGTTAAGCCTTTGGCCGTCCTGCTCGCTGACCAGGAGCCTGCTGTCGCTTCCGCAGCCGCGGTCTCTCTCGGACAGATCGGCGGCCAGGAATCGGCCGCGGCTCTGTCTGAGGCCTATGATAAAGCTCAGGTAGCCTTCAAAGCCGATATCGCTTCCGCCATGCTCGTCTGCGCCGGGAAGTTTCTGTCTTCAAGGGATTACGCTCCGGCTGACCAAATCTTCGCCAAGATCCTTAACCCCCAGCCGCCCCTCGTTCCCCTTGTCCTTCGCCAGACCGCCCTCAAGGGAAAGATCATGGCGGCCGAGAAAGACGCCGCCTCCGGCCTCATTCTCGAAACCTTGACCCGCGGCCCCCAGGAAATGCATGAACCGGCTATAGGCCTGGTGCCGATGGTCTTCAAAGAAAGCGACATCAGTTCGATCCTGGGCCTCCTGCCCAAACTTCCGGCAGCCAGCCAGGTCCAGGTTCTCGCCGTCCTGGTGAACTATCCTAAGGATGCCGTCAGGCCTGCGGTCCTGGCCGCGGCCAAGAGCGCCTCGCCGGATGTCCGCATCGCCGCCCTCAGGGCCCTGGCCAGGGTGGGCGATCCTTCGACCGTGCCGCTCCTGGCCGAGCGCGCGGCCCTCTCGAGGGGCAGAGAACAACTTGCCGCCAGGGCCAGCCTCTGGACGCTCTCGGGGAAAGAGGTGGACGAGGCCGTCCTGTTCTGGCTCGTCGGCTCTCCCAGCGATCCCATTAAAAACGAGCTCATCCAAGCCGTCGGCGAACGAGGGATCACTTCCGGGAAGAATCTTCTCATGTCCTTGGCCGGGTCTGGCCCGCTCAGCAACAGCCTGGAGGCGGCCAAAGCTCTGCGGGTCGTTGCCTCGGCCGGCGACATCCCGGCGCTCGTGGGAATCCTGCTCGGGATGAGCGACGAGCAAGCCCAAGAGGAGGTGGAGAACACGATCGGAGCTCTGGCCCAAACGATTGCCGACCCCCAGGCCCGCGCCGATGGCGTCGAAGAACTATTGACCCCGGAACCGAACTCGAAACTGCTGCCTGTAACCGACGTTTCTAAGCGCTGTCTGGTCTATCGAACGCTGGGGAAGATCGGCGACGACAGCTCATTGCCACTGGTTCGGGCCGCTCTTAGGGACCAAAACGCGCCGATCAAAGATGCCGCTATCCGGGCGCTGGCCGACTGGCCGAACCCAACCCCGCGCGAAGATGTCTTGGAGATCGCCCAGAAATCGAAGGATTTGACTCACCAAGTCCTGGCCCTCCGCGGCTTCGTCCGGATGATCGGACTGGAGAAATATCGGGCGCCCGAAGCGGCCGTACGTTCCCTGAAGACGGCCCTCGACCTCTCCACACGGCCCGAGGAGAAAAGATTGGTACTCGGGGCGCTTCCGGATTTCGCCTGTCCCGAGGCGCTCGCCTTAGCCGAGTCGCTCCTCAATGTCGAGGGCGTCCGGGAGGAAGCACAGGCTGCCGTAGAGAAGATAAAAGAGAAGATCTGAGGGAGTTGGGAAACGGCTATAGGGTGAACATCACCCCGGCGCTGATTTTCAGCCCGCCGAGCTTGACTTCCGGCACCAGGAGACTGCTCTTTCCCGTCGGTATCGGATCATAGCGAATGTTCCCGAAAACGGACCATCTCCGGTTCAGGCGGTATCCCCCCATTAAAGCCAGAAACGGCCCCCATTTTTGACCCTTGACGACGATGTCCAGGCCCGCCCACTTTTCTTTGTACCAGGAATAGCTGAAGCCGCCTCCCGCAGCTAAAAATATGTCTCGGATCCAAGTCTGGTAGTACACGGCGACCGGAATCGAGGTCACGATCAACCTCAAGGGAAAGTCGTCCTGTCCACCGTCAAGAGGGAGCGCGCGTCCGTTTTCGGACAAGTACTCCAATCCGGCTGAGATCCGCACATTTTTCCATCCGGTCCAGGCCTGGATGCCGATCGGAAACCCGATCCCGTAGACATCCTGCACTTCTTTCTGCCGGAGCAGGCACATGCCGGCGCCGGCCGAAAATCCCCAATCCATGCCGCTTAACGAATCGGCGCCGAGGATAAGACACATAACGACGAGGAAGATTGTTTTCCTCATCATCCTCTCCATCTCCAGATCGTTGGGAAAGCGTCCCGTCCCACCTCCGGCTGCTCGTACCGAGGGAGCTCGGCCGGCGATTCGACTTCCCGGGAAAAATTGCTCTCCACACCCCCGGACCAGACCGCAGTGACGACGTAATAGTAGGCGGCATCCGCCTTGAGCGCCCGGTCGGTAAAATTGGCCGCCGCGAGCGGCGAAGTGTTTAGCTTCGTGTAACCAAGATGGGGAAGAGTGGACCGGTAGACGTTGTATCCGGCCGCATCGCTGACCGCCTGCCAGGTGAGGTGGACGTTTTTAACCGCCATGAAAGCAGAAGCGTAGGTCGAGGACTCGGCCACCAGGCCCGCGGGTGTTTTTGGACGGTCCAGCCTGACCGGCTGGGCAAAGTCGGACAGAGCGGCCAGCGCCGTCTTGGCGGCCTCTTCGAAGAAACCGAAATTCAAGGTATCCACCGTGTCTCCTGGAGTATGGTAATACGGGTTGTTGTGATAATCTTCGTCCTCGATTGCGCAGAAGGCGGAGTATCCTCTGTCCCAGAAGGAAGAGTGGTCAGAGACAATAAAAGAAGGGTTTATACTCTTCCGAACCGTCAGTCCCGTATAGGTATCCGCCGCCCATCCAGTTCTCTCCGCCATCCACGACGAAGCGGTGTTGACGACGACGTCTAGGTCCTCCGGCATAGTGTCGGCATAGGAGATCATATCGAGGTTGATGACTCCGATGATCCGCTCGGAGCTGGCTCTAGCTCCATCGGAGTAATAGCGGCTCCCGTAGAGCCCCCACTCCTCGGCCGAAAAAGCGATGAACCGGACGGTGAAATCGAGGGGGTACCCGGCTAGGATTCGGGCCACCTCCATGACGGCCGCCACACCGCTGGCGTCATCGTCAGCACCGGGTGCATGGTCGAGCCGCTCGCTCGAGGTCGAGTCGTAGTGGCCGCAGATGATGACGATCTCCTCCGGGTCTGTCCTGCCTCTTATTTCGGCGACGACGTTGCGGGTGGAAATCCCCAGGCCGAAGGTGAAAGGCTGGAACCGGGCCTCCAGGCCGAGGGACAGGAAATGGTTCAGGATGAACTGGCCGGCCGCCTCGCAATTGGCCGTCGAGGTGTAACGAGTCTGGAATGACTGAAGGCCCTGGACATATGACCGTAAGTTGGCGCGGTTGACCTCACCGACAATCGTTCCGATGACGTCGTTGACCTGAAGTCCAGGGGTCAGGCCATCAGGATGCGGATGAGTCCTGAGGAAAGGAAGGATGGAGAAACGAGGAAGGGGCTTTCTTTCAAAGTCCGGTGGGAGGAGGGTGAGAGGATCGCCGCTGTCCGCCCAGAAGAGGAAGAGGTCCGGCTCGACTTCTTGGACGTGGCCTCTTCCGGTCAACACCTTGAGCCTGGCGGAGGAAACAACACGAACCAGGAAATGCTCTTTGCCCTGGCTGTCCCTGTCCAATACGGAAACGGAGACACCCTTTCTCCTCAGAGGACCCAGCTCGTTCCGATTCGCCCTGGCCAGGAAACACGTCTCGAGCTCCTGAAGGACATCGATTTGGCAGCTCTTGAGGATATCGATCAGGCCCGGTGTTCCTTTTGAAATCTTAACAAGAGAGATAGGCCGGGGAAGAGAAGAGAGAGAAAAGGCGAGGAAGAAAACGAGGAGAAGCCTGAAGGGTTTCATGTGTCTGTCCTTTTTACGCCTTTTTATAGCCGTACTCTTGGAAATGCCGGTCGAAAGCGAATGCTTTATCAATCCCTGTTCGTCGCATTATCTCAAAACTGACGCAGTCCACAAGGCTCAGGCTGCGTCGAGCCGCAGTTAGGTGTGCGCCTACGGAGGCGTCGTGGACTTCACGGCTCACCCAAACGACGCCCAGGACCGGCACGATGTCCCGCTCGAGCACGCGGACGGCTTCGATTCCCAATTTCCTCAGGACCAAGGCAGATGTTTCCACGAGTATATAGTTATGGCAGACAAGGGCGTCGCCATCGCCGAGGACCTTTCCCCATTTTGATTTGGCCGCCGTGTGGTTCGCGTCGTCCCCGTCAAGAACAGCCAGTAGAGCGCTGGTGTCGATAAAGATGTTCATTTCAGGTCACCGGTTCTCGGCCTTGCCTTTCTCCGGAGGATTCTCGGAGTAGGCCTCTTCGAGATACTTGTCGTGATTCGACGAAAGATCAGCTAAGCCCGAACGGAAGCGCCCGGCAACGGCGGCCGCCCTGCGGCGAAGCTCTTGAATTGTTGTGAAATCGAGGGAAGGTTGCGACTTATAATCACCCGGCCCTTCTCTCACTCCGGACGGTCGTTCTACTTCAACCCTCCAGGCGCGGATGGCATCACGGATGAATTGGCTTCTCGTCCGCCCTGTTTTCCGTCGCAGGGTCTCGATCTCCTTGAATCCGGCGGCCGGCATGCTGACCGTGAACTTTACGCTTTTGCTCATGACCTGTCCCTGTTGAGTAGGAAATAATCATACCAAAGTATGAACAACATATGAGGAATTGTCAAGAAAAAAGACACTTGCGCCCTGGCCGGGCAATCTCAATATAGCCGCTTCAGAAGGTCCGGTGACCAGAGGGCCAGGACATCGCCCGTCTGCCTGCTCCGCTTGGTAGAAGCCTCGTTGTAGGCGGCGAGAAGAGCCGCCGGATTACAAAGGCAGTCGATGAGCTTTTTCCGCCCGAATGTTTCCTCGATCAACACGGCCATCTTCCAGCCCACCGTGTACCAGGGGCCTTGGATGCCGAAAAACGAGAAGGCCACTTCTCTGATCGCCTCCTCCCCCTTCAACCGACCGTCGAGTACATCCAGGAAGAAGCCCTCTACTTTCTTCAGGTCCTCGTTGAAATTGGCCATGTCCTTATCCCATCGCTCCCGGTCCGGGGCGGGGCTTACGGAATGAGGGTGGACGTCAGGACCGCCGGCGGCGGCCAGCATGGCGACCCCTTCGCCGAACGCTCCGGCCCACTCAAGCACGGCGCGCGCCTCTGCCGGTTTGGTCTTGAATTCTTCGGTTTCATTGGCTGGGAGGCAGGCGGCCGCAAGGCCGATGTGATGAAGCTCGTGGGCCACAGTATTCTCGAACTGCGCCGAGTCCATGTCTGGGTCCAGATAGAGGAAGATGGCGGGGTCCGCTTCGAGCTCGAAGACGAAGCTATTGGTCTTGGGCTTGATGACCGGATAGACCTTAGCGCGGATATGCGTTCCGGAAGGAAGGTAGGCCAGGGCGCGGGCGGCCGCTGCGCTCAAGTCGGCTCGTTTCCAGTGTTCAAGCGTCCCGGCGAGCGACTCCGCCCGAGCCGCAAGCTCAGTTGAAAGTACAAACTTCCTGAAATCTTCGTCTTCGAAGGGCCGTTCCAGAGACTGCTCACGCTTCTTTAGCCGGACATAGCCTTCGGTCGAAAAAAGGCGGTCCCAGTCAGCCACTGCGACAGGCTTGCCGGCCTTTATCCTCTGGAGAATCAACATGACCGCGTCCGCCTCATCGGCCACGAGCCGAATGTCCAGGGCCGAGGCCGCGGGTTCCTGAGCCGCGGCCGGCGAAATGATAAGTCCACTGAGTATCAAGGGCAGGAGAAAGTTGATCCCAAACAATCGGCGGACGATATTTTCCTTGGCCTGGCACACGGCTTTTCTCCGTGGGTAAAATTTCGCTTATACAGACTTCACGATTGTAGCAGTCTCGAACACAGCCCTCAAGGAATTCTCATAGCACACAAGGGCTGCAATCTTCCCGCCAGCCGACCTCAGCGGGCCGGCCGTTTCCGGCCTTCCGGAGGGATGCCTTCGGGCTGTTGACTCGAAGAGCCCGTCAGCCCTAATCGCGCGACTCCCTATTTTTTCGAGAATAGGTAGGAAAACGGGATGGCGATCAGGTTCCCGATGATATAGGTGAGAAAGACAGCAGAGATGAAGACGACATAAAAGGGAAATTGTCCCTTGAGGAAAAGCGGAATGGCTACGACGGCCAGCCAGAGCGGCTTGTAGACCAACTGGATAAACAATATAGCAACAAACTTCAAAGGGAAGCGGAGAGCGACGATCGAAATGAGCCCGACAGCTAACAAGACGCTTCCATAGAGCCCGAGGGTGACCGGGTCTTGGGGGGGAAAGCGAAGCATGGACTGAATCGTACCCGGGAAAAAAAGCAGCGCAAGCCCGAATCCTCCGGCTCCGAAAATATTGTAGATGTACATGGCCTTGAGCCAGCCCCAACGGACAGATACGTCGGTCGACATCTGCTTGCCTCCTTTATTTAAGCATACAGATTAATAGCCTAACCGTTGGGTCCGCTGCGGGGCAAACCCGATAAGCGGCCCCTTTCGCTTCTGAGTTAATATCATTCCTGGCTCCTGATGTCAAATTCGTTTTCCGTATCCGATTATTCCCGGAAGGTCAGTCCTGACTTCCTCACCGTAGACTCCCCATTGCCAGGTACCAAAACAGAAGGTTTCAGCGTCTCAGGGGCTGCGCAAACAGGGATTATTGAATATAATGAAGAAAAGAAAGATATTCGTTGGCAATATGACAACACCAGCTCGAGAGGAAGGTCAGTCCGCAGAAATCGCACGACGGATTCGCACCCTCCTGCCCAGGGCGATGCTGCGGGACCGGGCGGCGGTCGGCCGGAGGCTCTACCACCTCCGTCAGGGCCGCCGGGCCGGCCCCTGGCTTCTCGAACAGCTCGCCGGCCTAGAGAAAAGGCTGGAGCAGTCGGTGCTGGAGCGCGAGCAGCGCACCCGCCTCCGGCCCACCCTCCACTATCCCCCCGCCCTCCCCATTATGGCCAAGCGCCACGAGATCGTCCGGGCCGTCCGGCACCATCCTGTGGTCATCATCTCGGGCGAGACCGGCTGCGGCAAGAGCACCCAGATCCCTAAGATGTGCCTCGAGGCCGGCCGCGGAATCGCGGGCAAGATCGGCTGCACCCAGCCGCGCCGCATCGCCGCCATCACCATCGCCCACCGCATCGCCGAAGAGCTGGGGGAAACGCTCGGCCGCTCGGTCGGCTACAAGATCCGCTTCCAGGACAGGACGGCCCGCGAGGGCTACGTCAAGATCATGACCGACGGCATGCTCCTCGCCGAGACCCAGTCCGACCACAGCCTTTACGAATACGACACGCTGATCATCGACGAGGCCCACGAGAGGAGCCTGAACATCGATTTCCTGCTGGGGATCGTCCGGACGCTGCTGGACGCCCGCCCCGAGCTCAAGGTCGTCATCACCTCGGCGACGCTCGACACCGTGAAGTTCTCCGAGGCTTTCGGCCACGCCCCTGTCATCCACGTCGGCGGGCGGATGTACCCGGTGGAGGTCGAGTACATGCCGCCCGAATCCTTCTCCAAGGACACCGACGAGGGCGATTACGTAGACATGGCGGTCCGGGCCGTCGACAAGCTCAAATCCCGCGGGCAGGGCGGCGACATCCTCGTGTTCATGCCGACCGAACAGGACATCCTCGAGACCTGCGAGAAGCTGGAAGGAAAGCACTTCGCCGCCACGACGATTCTCCCGCTCTACGCCCGCCTTCCGGCCGCCCAGCAGGGGCGCGTGTATTCGGTGTCGGGGCCGAAGATCGTCGTGGCCACGAACGTCGCCGAGACATCCCTGACCATACCGGGCATAAGGTATGTCATCGACACCGGC
>Ga0315277_10003758_pt1 | contig 20520 bp, 14 predicted proteins | sample YL17G05_15_MG_FD_203695 | JGI IMG/M metagenome (GOLD analysis project Ga0315277, IMG submission 203695) | Sediment microbial communities from Yellowstone Lake, YNP, Wyoming, USA - YL17G05_15 | ecosystem: Environmental > Aquatic > Freshwater > Lake > Sediment | place: USA: Wyoming | collected... | reverse complement strand
TCCACGTTGACCCGCCGGAAATATGCCAGTTCGCCCCAATCCGTCACCGCTGCGGCAACGTGATAGACCACCTCCACCCCGCGGGTCGCCTCCAACAGCGAGGCACGCTCCTCCAAAGCGCCCACCACCTGCTCGACTGGGACACCTTGCAGGAGGGAAAGATCGCTGGTCCGCCGCACCAGCGCCCGCACCAAGACCCCCTGTTCCACCAACTTGCGGCACAGGGTTGCCCCGACGAACCCGTTGGCCCCGGTTACCAATGCGCGCTGCATGGTCACTCTCCTTTCCACCGTACGGCTTCATCCCCCGCGTGGCAGCGTCACGGCTACGTCGGTGCCGATCCCCACCATGGCGTGCAGCACGAGCGGGTAGAAGATGGAGCGGGTGCGCACGGCCACGTAGCCGAACGCCAACCCCGCCGCGATGGCGGCGAAACTCTCGCTGGCAGGCTTGCCGATGTGGACGAGCGCCGAGGGGATCGTCTGTACCAGGATGGCGACGGCAGGCCCATAGCGCTTCTCCAGGCCGAACAGCATAAAGCCGCGGAAGAAGAACTCCCAGCCCAGGTAGTAGAGCAGGTAGCACGCTTCTACGGCCAGGAACCGCGAGATGTGCCCCACCGCGCTCCTGGCCAGGGGATACGCGGCCCGCACGGCCGGGTCCCGGGAGCCCAGGTAAGCGGCCAGCAGGCACAGGGGCAGGCCGATGGCCAGGTAGCGTAACCCTTGCCGGGCGTCCCCCACCCGCAGCCCCCAGTCCCGCAACCGGCCCCTGAACAGCAGTTTCACGATCAGGGCCGGGACACCAAGCATCAAAGTGAACGCCGCCAGGTATTCGTAGAGGGTGGCGTACAAGTCCTGGTCCCAGCGCCCCCGCAGCCCCTCGAACACAGAGCCGAAACTGCTCTGCTTCCCATAATACACCCACACCGTGAGGATGAGTGGCACGGCGAGCAGAATGACGAGCGGTTCAAGGTCCTTTTGCTTGAGCCAGGCCTTGAGTTCAGCAATAGAATTCGTCACAGTTCTGTCTCCCCCAGCCCGCTCTTGGGGCGGATCGTAAACACGCGTTAGATTATAACAGCCAGAATCTTTCTTATCAAGTCGGTGTCAAAGGCTTGTGGAAAAACCCGGCGGCGCTAGCGGATTTGTCCCGCCCGGGGCGCCAGAGTATAATCGACCTGCACCATTCAGGGTAGGATCCATTAGAGCCGGTTATGGGTAAACCACTTCGCATCTTGCCAGGCCAGAGCGTTGTCAAAAGAGGCACCCGACCGTAGTGGGTTGCGCTCACAGCAAGTCTGGTTGAGGTCATCGGAGAATGGAAGCCTTTGATCCGAACGAACACCGTGCGCGGTGCGAGGAATATCTCAACCGCTTTCTGCAGAGCCACGTGCACCTTGTCCATGCCGAGCCGCTGACCAAAAGCTCGCGCGACGTGCCGTGGCGACTGGATGTGGCGGCGGTTGAGGTGCCGCCGGAGGTAGTCGGGGCGACGCGATCATACGTGTTGCGGCTCGCCGCGAGAGATAGCGAGCACGAATACCACGTACTGCGCGCTATGGAAGCGCTCCCCATCCCCACCCCGCGCGTGTACGGCTGGGACCCGCTGGGGCAAGCGCTGGGAGTGCCGTGCTTCTTTTGCGATTTCGTCGCGGGCGAGTCCTTGCTGAAGCCGATACTGGCCAGGGAAGCGTGGGCCGAGGAGCTGTACATTGAGACGGTCTGCGTACTGCAGGCGATCACACGGGAGCAATTGGAGACCGTGGCGCACCGGCTCGGCAGCGGGGAAACGGCCGTGAATTCTCTCGAGACAGCATACGAGTACTTCCGCGCCCATCCGCATCTCCTGGCAGATGCAGTGTACGAGAGATTGACACAGACCATGCCGGCGCTGCCCGCGGTGCGGTTCAGCAATGGGGACCTGTGGCTGGACAACCTGATCGTCCGCGACCGGCAGTTGGCTGGCATCGTAGATTTCGAGGGGGCGGGGTTCAGCGATCCGATCTACGAGTTCCTGCTGCCGTTTTTCGTGGCGCCGGGACTGCGCGGCCGGGGGATAGAGGAGCGCTACTGTCAACGTATGGGCTATGATCCGGACACCCTGCCTTGGTATCGCGCCCTCGAGTGCTTCGACACCTGGCATTGGGTGTTGTTGACAGGTGAGCCCTTCGTCCATCATACAGCCGAGAGCCTGCGCACAGCTCTGGAACGCTGGCTCGACGAAGCCTGAATGCAGTGTGATGCCTTACGGGAAGGTGACCGGGCAATGACTAAGGATCCTTACCGCCAGTTGGCCCACTGCTTCAAGCCATGGCCCTCAAGGGACTGGTGCGCAGCAGAGACAGTGGAGACGAAGCGGCCTATAGCCTGAATCGAGCGGCAGGCTATACCACTCGAAACTCGTCACCGTCCATCCCGACATCGTCCAGGATTGCTTTCATCGTACGGCGGGAGATTGTCTAGTTCCCGTGACGAGGCACCGTCGTCCACCGCCCATCGGGGTGACGCCAGATTTCGTGGCTGCCTTTGCCTTGCCGATAGAAGGCAAAACCCAGCCTACGCAGGCGCTTGACGACTTCCCTGTATGTGAAGGTGGGGATAGGCGGACTCATACAGTGACCGGCAGTTGTAGAAAGAATCGTTCAGGGTGTTGCATAGGGGCTAGTTCCGGCGGCAGAGGATCACCAAATTCCAGCCGGCCCTCAATGTGCAATCGGATGGCGTCCTGCAGGTTTTCCAGGGCCTCCAAATAAGTGGGCCCTTCAACGTGGCAGCCTGGCAGAATCGGGCATTCGGCGTAGTAACCGCCTCCTTCCAGCGGCTCGATGATGGCAGGTACTTGATATTCCATATTCGCACCATAAACCAGAAGAGATGCAACGCAGTTCGATTATACCACATCTGAAAGAAGCAAGCCAAATGGAGGAAACCTCGACCGGTCTCCGCTGTTGCATCGCCACTGGTGGCCCAACACGGCGGCTCGTGCGCACCGCGTGTCGGGTAGGCCCCCATCATAGCCCGACAAGCATGGCTCTAAGCCGCTCCGCCACAACGATCTCCTCGCCCTCGCCCAGCGTGTGCGGGTGGATGCGCACCTCGTGGGGTAAGCCCGCACCCGCATAATCCTGGGGGGTCACCAACTGCACGGCGATCCGTGGCTGGCCATCGCGCAGTTTCTGCACCAATTCCCCGTAGGTCACGCCCAGCGCCCGCTCGTTCCACGTGAGCGCCACGTGAGGGATCTGCTGGCCGACGCCGAACGGCAACTGCCGGATGGCACACACGTGTTCCAGCCCCGCCAGGGCACCGATCACGTGCGCCACCCGCCGCTCCCAGGTGACCATCTCCGCCGCGTGGTCTTTGGCCACGTAGCACTCGACCGCCTTGACCAGGCCGACGATCTCCTCTTTGCTCACCTTCATCGGCCGTCCGATGGCCATGTAAGGGTTGTCGTTGAGCCGGCAGGCCTCGATGAGGTCACGGTTTCCCAGCAAGAAGCCGCTCGACTGTGGCCCCCGCATGGCCTTGCCACCGCTGAATGCCACCAGGTCGGCACCCTCCTGCATGAACCGGGCCAGGTTCTCCACCGGCGGCACCTCGGCCGCCGCATCCACGATCACCGGCACCCCAGCCCGGTGGGCCACCGCGGCCACCTGTGCCAGCGGCAGTGCCTCCCGCACACAGAACCAGGCCACGGTGTGATAGACCGCCGCCACCTCGCCATCTACTGATGGCGCACCATCTACCGCTGCCGCCAACGCGCCAGCGTCCGGCCCGACCTCCACAAACTCCCCCCCGGCCAGGCGCAGCGCCTGGTCGAACGGATTGCGGTGGGCACGCTGGACCACGAACTGGTGCTTCATGCCGGCCGTGTCGGGCAGGCGGGCGATCTTGTCCGGGTCGGTGCCCGTCATGCACGCGGCCGCCATCAAGGTAATGCCGGCCGCGGCACCCGCGCACACGTGCGCCGCCTCCACGCCAACCAACTCGGCGATGCGCCGGCCGGCCGCCAGGTGCAACTCGTGCACGTCCACGAACGAGCGGCTGGCGGCGAGCATGGCGTCGTTCACCTCCGGCAACAACAACGACCCACCCAACACTGTCAGCGTACCCGCCGCGTTGATGATCGGCTCGACGCCCAACTCCTCGTATACATTTACCATTTCCAGTCCCAATACCGCATCTGCCAGCCCTGCCGCTCGACCACGATCGCGGCCACGTAGCCCACCCCAGGCGTCAACGCCTGAAGGGACCAGTGGGCGGCCTCCTGCGGATCCCCTTCCACGTAAAGCAAGCGGGCCGGCTCCCCTGGAAACAGGGACACGTCAAACTGGTCCAGCCGCCGGCTCAGCCCCTCGCCGATGGCTTTCAGGTAAGCCTCCTTGCGCGTCCAACAGTGGAAAAACGCCTCCAGCCTTTGATCCTCCGGCACCGTGCCCAATACAGCATTCTCGCGCGGCGAGAAGAATCGGGTGCCGATCTGCGTGACCTCGGGCATGGGGTGGACGTACTCCAGGTCCACGCCGACCTCGCGGCCCCACGTGAACGCATAGAGGGCCAGTTCGTGCGCGTGAGCCAGGTTAAAGCGGAGCGCACCATCGCCTAACCCCTCCGATAGATACGGCTTGCCCCGCAGGTCGTAGCGGAACTGTACCTGGCCTGGCTCGAGGCCCAGGTAGCGGCCCACAATCCCCCTCAGCACCCCACGCCCGACGGTGAATCGCCGCCGGTCTCGCTCAAAGTGGAACCGGGCGGCTCGCTCTCGCTCGTCATCCGTGAGCGTCTGCGCCAGTTGGCGCACCCGCGCCATCGGCTGCTCCAGCGGCACACGCCAGGCGTGCACGTCGTCGCTCGACAATGCCAGTTCGGTTGGGGGAACATGCCACTGAGGCTCAAGGTCTGTCATAGGCGTTACCCTCTCGCAAGGTAAGGAGAAGCACTGTTTGCACCAAGAGACTGCCACGTTATAGGGGGCTTGGTGTTCGAACCGCTATGCGGTCGGCGATGCGCTGAATGGCTAGTATAGCACGGCGTAGGCAGTTCGGCAAACGAACGGCCCGCCAAGCGCCGGCCTGCGGCACACACAAACTGGGTGGCGGTTTGGTTGACTTTAGGGGGCATTTACCCTATACTTGTCTACAGGCTCCGCAATGTGGAGCCTTGGACTTACGTGTGCTATTCTTCGATGCGTTCAGGGTAGCAGAAGGAGGAATCGTCGTGCCCAGACTGCACGTTCGCGAGATTGACCTGTATTATGAAGCCACCGGACAGGGTCAGCCGGTACTGCTCATCCATGGCCTGGGCTCCAGCACCCGCGACTGGGCGGAGCAGGTCGCTTTCTTCTCCAAACACTACCAGGTGGTCGTCTTCGATCTGCGGGGGCACGGCAAGTCGAGCAAACCACCCGGCCCCTACAGCATAGCGCTCTTTGCTGCCGATACCGCCGAGCTGATCACAGCACTCGGGTTCGCCCCGGCCCATATCGTCGGCATCTCCTTGGGAGGCATGATCGCCCTTCAACTGGCCGTGAGTGCGCCTGACCTGGTCAGAAGCCTGGTGATCGTCAACAGCGGGCCAGAGTTCATCGTTCGCACCTTCAAAGAGCGGCTGCAAGTCTTCCAGCGCATGCTCATCGTCCGGCTGCTGGGAATGCGCAAGATGGGGGAGGTCCTCAGCAAACGCCTCTTTCCTGAACCGGAGCAAGAAGAACTGCGAAGGACCTTCGTCGAACGGTGGGCGGAGAACGACGTGCGAGCCTACACGGATGCTATGCGGGCTATCGTCGGCTGGAGCGTCACCGAACATCTGGACAGCATCCGTTGTCCAACCCTGGTGATTGCGGCAGACGAGGATTACACGCCCGTGGCCCTCAAGGAGGCCTACGTCTCCAAAATGCCACGAGCGAAACTGGTGGTCATCCACGACTCGCGGCACGCCACCCCCGTGGACCAGCCGGAGCAGTTCAACCAGGCCCTCATGACGTTTCTATCAGAGCATGCCTCCTGAGCCTCCCTTGACAAACGCAAGCCACCGAATATGATAGGCCCCAAATCACACGAGGAGTCATCCATGAGCAACTGGGTGGTGGGGGTGGACCTGGGAGCCACCAAGATCGCCTTGGGCCTGGTGGACCCCCAGGACCGCATCGTCGCCTATCGCCGCATCCCCACCGCTGCAGACGACGGCCCCCAGGCGGTGGTCGAACGCATCGCCCGCAGCGTGGCCGAACTCGCACGAGACCTGCCCGCCGGGACGCGCATCGCTGCGTTGGGCGTCTGCAGCCCCGGCCCGGTGGATCACCAGAGCGGGACACTGGTCAACCCGCCGAACCTGTCGGGCCTGCATTACGCGCCGCTGCGCGACATGCTGGCGGAGCGCCTGCAGATGCCGGTGACGCTGGAACACGACGCCAAGGCCGCCGCGTTGGGAGAGTTCCACTATGGCGCTGGACGCAGCGAACGGAGCATGGTGTACGTCGTCGTCGGCACCGGCGTCGGGGCCGCCATGATCGTGGACGGCCAGTTGTACCGCGGCGCGCACAACGTCGCCGGCGAGGTGGGGCACACCACCCTGGACCTCGACGGGGAGTTGTGCCCCTGCGGCTCCCGGGGTTGCGTCGAGACCTACACCGCAGGGCCGTGGCTGGCCCACCGCTACCAGCGCGCCCTCGAACAGGCAGGACGCCAGCCTCACGACGGCAACCTGCCCCCGCTCACCGGCGAATGGGTGGCTCGACTGGCGGAGCAAGGAGATGGGCTGGCCCAGCAGATCATGAATCAGGCCGGCCAGGCCCTGGGCATCGCCATCGCTTCCATGGCCATGGTCGTGGACATTGACCTGTACGTGGTCGGCGGGAGCGTGGCCAAAGCGGGCGACCTGTTGCTCGAACCGGCCCGCCGGACCGTGCCCCGCTGTTCCTACCCGCCGGTGGCGGCGCGGGTGCGCATCGTCGCCAGTACCCTGGGCGAAGATGGCCCCATCCTGGGCTGTGGCTGGCAGGCGCGCCAGGCGCTGCAATCGTAGTCGTATGCCAACCCTGGACGAACTCTGCGCCAGCCCCATCCTGGCCTTCCCCCAGCCAGAATGGAAGACCACCCACCCCAGCGAGCAGGTAGCCCGCCTCAAGGAGCGGCTACTGCAGGTCGAGCGCGAGATTGACGTTGAGCGCGCCCGCCTCGCGACCCAGAGTTACCGTGCCAGCGAGGGGCAGCCCACTCCCGTCCGCCGGGCCAGGATGCTCCTGCACCTGGCCCGCCACACCCACATCGCCATCCATCCAGGCGAACTCATCGTCGGCAACCGCTCGCTGTTGCCGCGCATGGGGGTGATCGCGCCGGAAGGGGCGGTGGACTGGGTGGACCGGGAACTGGAGGTCCTGCCCACCCGTCCCCAGGACCAGTTCCAGGTGCGGCCAGAGCAAATCCGCGAACTGCGCCAAGAGATCTTTCCCTACTGGCGGGGCCAGACGCTCGAGGACACCGTCGCCGCCCGCATTCCGGCCGAGGTGAGGGCGGCGGTGCAGGGCAAGGTCTTTGGCCTGAACCAGACCGACCACGCCCAGGGCCACATCCTGCCCGACGTGGAGACCTGGTTGTGCCTGGGGGTGAGGGGGTTGCGAGACAAGGTCCACGCGGCCCGCTGCCGGCCCGAGGTGCAGGCCCCGGAGCAGCAGGTTTTCTACGAGGCCGCCCTGCTCGCCTTGCAAGCGGCCCGCGAGTTCATGGCCCGCTACGCCGCCCTGGCTCGCGCCAGCCTCGCAAGCCCCCTACCCGCAAGCCCCCCACGCAGTGGGGGGTACCGTGACGGCTTACCCACAGACCCGGCTGACGACCTGGCCCACATCGCTGCCACCTGCGACTGGCTTTCCGAAAACCCGCCCCGCGATTTTCGCGAAGCGCTTCAAGCACTGTGGTTCCTCTTCGTGCTCTTACAAATGGAGTCCAACGCCAGCAGTTTCTCGCCGGGCCGCCTGGACCAGGTCCTGTGGCCGTATCTCGAGGGTGACCTGGCCTCCGGCCGGCTGACACTGCCCCAGGCCCAGGAGTTGCTCGAACACCTGTGGCTCAAGTTCAACGAGATCGTGCTCCTGCGCTCGAGCGCCGGCGCCCGCTACTTTGCCGGGTTCCCCATCGGCTTCAACGTCATCGTGGGCGGCCAGTTACCGGACGGGAGCGAGGCCACCAACCCGCTCAGTTGCATGGCCCTGCGCGCCCAGGCCGACCTGGGGCTCACCCAACCCAACCTCTCCATCCGCATCCACCGCGGGAGCCCCCAGGAATTCCTGCTGGCTGCCGCCTTCGTGATCAGCAAAGGGAGCGGTATGCCCCAGGTCTTCAACGACGAGGTCATCATCCCCGGCCAACTGAACCGCTCCATCGCTCCACCTGACGCGCTCAACTACGCCGTAGTGGGCTGCGTCGAACTCTCTACGCCGGGCAAGGCGCTCGGCTGGAGCGACGCCGCCATGTTCAACATGACGCGGCTACTGGAGTTGACCCTCTTTGGCGGCCAGGACCCCCAAACTGGCGCACAGATCGGCCTGCCGACGCCCCGGCTGGACCAGGTGCGCTCGTTCGACGAACTGGAGGCCGCCTACGACGCCCAACTGGCCCACTTTGTAGCCTTGATGGTCCAGGGCTGCAACGTCGTGGACCGCATCCACGCTGAGGTCCTCCCCTCCCCATTCCTCTCGCTGGTGATGGATGATTGCATCGAGCGGGGGGTAGATGTGACCGCCGGCGGCGCGCGCTACAACTTCTCCGGCGTGCAGGGGGTGCAGGTGGCCAACGTCGCCGACAGCCTGGCCGCCGTCTGCCAGGCCGTATTCGACGAGCGCTGGCTGACCGGCAGTGAGTTGCTGGCCGCCCTGCGCGCCAACTACGAGGGAGGTGAACCCCTGCGGCAGCGGCTCATCCACCACGCCCCGAAATATGGCAATGACGACGACCGGGTGGACGGGCTGGCCCAGAAATGGGCCGACCGCTACAGCAAACAGGTCGCCCGCCACGCCAACGTGCGCGGCGGCTTCTACCAGCCGGGCTTTTACACCGTCTCGGCCCACGTGCCCATGGGTGCGCACGTGGGGGCGACCCCCGACGGCCGCCTGGCCGGCCAGCCGTTGGCCGACGGCGGCCTCTCCCCCATGGCCGGGCAGGACCGCTGCGGGCCAACGGCGGTGCTGCGTTCGGTGAGCAAGATTAACCTCAGCCTGGCCTCCAACGGCACGCTCCTGAACTTGAAATTCCTGCCGGCATTTTTCGACAGCGACGAAGCGCTATGTAAGTTCGTCACCCTGCTGCGGGCCTTTTGCACGCTCCGCATCCCCCACGTACAGTTCAACGTCGTCTCCGCCGCCACACTGCGCCAGGCCCAGGCCGACCCGGCGCAGTACCGCCACCTAGTCGTGCGCGTGGCCGGCTATAGCGCCTATTTCACCGAACTGGATCGCGAACTCCAGGAGGAGATCATCCGGCGCACCGAGTTCGCCACCATCCCGTGAAGTAGATCGTCCATCTTGTCATTCCGAGCGAACCACCCATCTTGTCAGTCCGAGCGAACCATCCATCTTGTCATTCCGAGCAAACCATCCACCTTGTCATTCCGAGCGAACCATCCATCTTGTCATTCCGAGCGAACCATCCATCTTGTCATTCCGAGCAAACCATCCATCTTGTCATTCCGAGCAAACCATCCATCTTGTCATTCCAAGCGAACCATCCATCTTGTCATTCCAAGCGAACCATCCATCTTGTCATTCCAAGCGAAGCGAGGAATCTCCTGAACGCAGATTCACACACACTCACACAGACTTACACTGATCCCTGATCCCTGATCCCTGATCCCTCGCCTGCGGTGGAGGAAGCGTATGGAACCTATAGACCTCTCACAAGTCAGAACCTATCCCCTGTCCAAGCGGCGCAACCTGGTGCACCTGGCTGACCTGATCGCCCCGGAGGTTCAGTCCCCTCCCTTCGATAGCCCCGACCTGGACGAAGTGGCCGGGCGCATCGTCGCCGCCCGGCTTTCCGGGCGGCCGGTGGTCTGGATGATGGGCGGCCACGTGATCAAGTGCGGCCTATCGCGGCTGTTGATTGATCTCCTGCGCCGCTCCATCGTCACCCACGTCGCCGGCAACGGGGCGGTCTCCATCCACGACTTCGAACTGGCCCTCATCGGCGAGACGAGCGAAGACGTGGCGACGGGCCTCGAAGACGGCACGTTCGGTATGGCCGACGAGACCGGCCGCCTGATGCACCAGGCGATCCGGGAGGGCCTGAGCGACGGGCTGGGGTACGGCGCGGCCGTCGGGCGCTTCATCGCTGAGAACGGCGACCGCTTCCCCTTCCGCGAGTTCAGCGTGCTCTATCACGCCTACACCCTGGGCGTCCCGGCCACGGTGCACGTCACGCTGGGCGCCGACATCATCCACCAGCACCCCAGTGTGGACTTTGCGGCGCTCGGCGCGGCCAGCGGGCTAGACTTCCGCCTGTTCGCCCGCGCGGTGAGCGAACTGGAAGGGGGTGTGTTCCTCAACTTTGGTTCGGCAGTGACCGGGCCGGAGGTCTTCCTCAAGGCGCTGACAGTGGCCCGCAACCTGGGCCACGCCGCAGCCCACATCACCACCGCCAACTTCGACCTGCTACCGCTGGGTGACTACGCCCGCCCGGTCAGCACGAGCGACCCGGCCTACTACTACCGCCCACTCAAGAACATCGTCCAGCGGCCCACGTCGCTGGGCGGGCAAGGCTACCACGTCACCGGCGACCATCGCGTGACCATCCCCAATCTGTACCATCGCCTGGTCGCAGCATTGGGGGAGGGAGAGGAAGGAAGGAAGGGAAGGAAGGGAGAGGAGAGAGGGAAGGGAGGGAAGCAATCTGCAATCTGCAATTTGCGATTTGCCGATTTGCCGATTTGCGATTTGCCATTTGCAATTTGCAATTTGGTGCACTGCTTCCGCGCAGGGGGTACGCTCTTCCTGTGCGGCAATGGCGGCAGCATGGCGGATGCCCTGCACATCTCTGGCGAACTGGCCAAGTCCTACGTCCGCCGCCGCCCGCTGCCGGAGCGGCTGCGGGAGCGCCTGGCTGCGCAGCCCGACGGGGAACTATTGACCCGCAACCTGGAGCCGGGCCTGCGGGCGGTCGTGCTGGGCGCCAACCCCTCCCTGGCCAGCGCCGTGGCCAACGACGCGCCCGACCGGGACGTCAACCTGGCCCAGGAACTGCTGGCTCTGGCCCGCCCGGGCGACGTGCTGCTGGGCATCAGCACGAGCGGGAACGCCCGCAACGTGATCTACGCCGCGCAAACGGCCCGCGCGCTGGGCCTGACCGTCATCGCCCTCACCGGCGAGGACGGCGGCCGCCTGGCCACACTGGCCGACGTGGCGATTCGCGTCCCGGCCCGCCGCACCGACCGCGTCCAGGAACTGCATGTCCAGTGCTACCACGCCCTGTGCGAGATGCTGGAGATAGAGTTCTTCGCGCAAGAGCAATCGTAATTCGTAATCCGTAATTCGTAAGGAGCACGGAAGGAGGACGACGATGAACTCCCGACAACGTGTGCTGACCGCCCTGCACCACCAGGAGCCCGACCGGGTGCCAATTGACCTGGACGGCATGCGCTCGACCGGCATCAGCCCCATCGCCTACAACCGGTTGAAGGCCCACCTGGGCCTGGCGGGCGGCGAAACGAGGCTGTACGACCTCATGCAACAACTGGCCCACCCGGAGCCGCCGGTGCTGGAACGGTTCGGCGTGGACGTGCGCCCTTTGCCCCGTCCATCCTGGGGCCTCGATCCCGCTCACCCGGCCTGGAAACCCTGGACGCTCCCCGACGGCTCACCCGCGCTGGTGCCCTCCGGCTTCGACCCACTGCCCGACGGGCGCGGCGGCTGGCTCCTCCTGGACGAGGCGGGCCGCCCGCTCTACCGCATGCCGGCCGACGGCCTCTACTTTGACCAGGTGTACTATCCGCTGGCCTCCGCGACCACCGTAGCCGAGATCGAAGCGTTTGAACTGCCGGACATCCCGGAGGCGGAACTGGCCTGGCTTGAGCGCGAGGCCCGTCGCCTGCACGAGACCACCGACAAGGTCATCTTGGGCCACTTTGGCGGCAACATCCTGGAGGGAGGGCAGGGGTTGCGGGGGTGGGAGCGCTTTATGGTAGACCTGGCCCAAGAGCCCAAACTGGCCCACGCACTGGCCCAGAAATTGGCCGACCACTACGTGGCCAACCTGCCGCGCTATCTGAACGCCGTGGGCCGCTACATCCAGATCATCCAGATGGGGGACGACCTGGGCACCCAACAGGGGCTACAGATCTCGCCCGCCATGTACCGGCAGTTCATCCAGCCCTACCATCGCCAGGTCTACGGGTACGTCAAGGCCCACAGCGACCTGCCCATCTTCCTCCACTCCTGTGGGAGCATCTACCGGCTGATCCCGGACCTGATCGAGGCCGGCGTGGACATCCTGAACCCGGTCCAGATTTCGGCGGCGGAGATGGACCCCAGGCGACTGAAGCAGGAATTCGGCCAGGACGTCACGTTCTGGGGCGGCGGAGCCGACACCCAGCACGTGCTGCCCACCGCCACGCCGGAGCAAGTCCGGCGACACGTGCAGGAGCTGGTCGAAATCTTCGCCCCCGGCGGTGGCTACGTCTTCTGTCAGGTGCACAACATCCAGGCCAACGTCCCGCCGGAGAACGTGGTGGCCATGTTCGACGCAGCGCGGGAGTTTGGGCGGTATGTGTGAGTAGGGGTCGGAGGTTGGAAGTTGGAGATCGAAGATTGGAGATTGGCTGATCTCTCCAGGGAGCGCCTGCAGGAGATTTTACGCGCGTGCGCTCGGCTGCGCATCGGCGTGGCCGGAGACCTGGCGCTGGATGTCTACTGGTACGCCGACATGGCCCGCTCCACCCTCTCCCGCGAGACGCCCCGCTTCCCCCGCCCGGTCGTGCGCGAGGTCTATGCGCCGGGGGCCGGAGCCAACGTGGCCGACAACCTCCAGGCGCTGGGGGTAAGCCAGGTCACCGTCTTCTCCGTCCTGGGCGACGACTGGCGGGGGGCCGTGTTGCGCCAGGAACTGGCTCGCCGCGGCGTCGCCGTCCAGCACCTGGTCATCTCCCCCGCACGCAGCACCACCGCCTACGTCAAGCCGATCCTGATGGGCTACGACTCACAGCAGGAGGACGCCCGCCTGGACTTTGAGAACGTCGAGCCGCTCTCCCCCGCATTGGAGGAGGCACTGGTCCGCGCAATCGTGCAGCACCTGCCAGGACTGGACGCGCTCATCGTCGCCGACCAACTGGACACAAACGGCGTCATCACCGGCCGCGTGCGGGAGGAACTGAACGAACTCGCCGCCCGCTACCCCGGCAAGCCCTTCGTGGCCGACTCGCGCCAGCGCATCGGCCTCTTCCGGCACATGGCGCTCAAGCCCAACCGGATGGAAGCGCTGGCCGCCCTGTACCCGGACCGCGACCCGCAGGCGGTGAGCCGCCAGGAGTTGGCCGAGATCGGCCAGGCGCTGAGCCAGCGGAGCGGCCGCCCTGTATTTATCACGTTGGGCGAGCATGGGGCCCTGGTGTGTGCTGAAAGCCAGCAGCGCTACCTGCCGGCCGCCCCCGTGCGCCCGCCGCTCGACCCGGTGGGGGCGGGCGACGCCTTCGTCGCTGCACTGGCGGCAGCCCTGGCGGCCGGGGCGACCCCTTGGGAGGCCGGTGCAGTCGCCAACCTGGCCGCCGCCGCCACCGTCGAGAAACTCAACCAGACCGGCACCGCCTCCCCTGAAGAGATCCTGGCCCGCCACGACCTCGCCCAGGCGAAAGAGCACACCTCGTGAACCACACCAGGAGTGATCAGGTATCAGGTATCAGGGATCCCCTTCCCTCCCCTCCCTCCCTTCCCTCCGCCTGGCTCGAAGTCGCCAACCCATCCGTCCGCCTGGGCCACACCCGCCACGCCCTGTTCGACTTTGACGGGACGATTTCGACCATCCGCCGTGGCTGGGAGAGTACCATGATCCCGCTCATGGTGGAGGCGATCTGCGACGGCCGCCCGCCCACGCTAGAGATCGTGGCCGAGGTGACCGAGTACGTGGACCGCTCCACCGGCATCCTGACCATCCGGCAGATGGAATGGCTGGCGGAGGCGGTACGCCGCCACGGCCTGGCGCGCACGCCCAGGACCGCCCGCGAATACAAACGCACGTACAACGAGCGGTTGTTACGCCCGGTGCGGGAGCGCTTGCGCCTTATGGACGGTAGCCCCGTGGGCCGTGACACTTTTCTGATCGCCGGGGCGCGCGCTTTCCTGCAAGGGCTGTACGACCAGGGGGTGACGCTCTACCTGGCCAGCGGGACCGACCAGGTCTACGTCCTGGAAGAAGCCGCCGCCCTGGGAATCTCGGGCTTCTTCGGCGAGCGTATCTACGGCGCGCGGGACGACACGGAGGCCCACACCAAGGAGCGCTTGATCCAGCGCATCCTGGACGAGCACGGCCTGCGGGGGGAGGAACTGCTGGTGGTTGGGGACGGGCCGGTGGAAATTCGTCACGCCAAAGCGCGGGGCGCGGTAGCCTTGGGCGTCGCCGCCAACGAGGAACGGCGACAGGGGTTGGACCCGCGCAAGTACCGGCGGCTGCTGGAGGCCGGCGCCGACCTCATCGTCACCGACTTTCTGCACTGCGCCGAACTGTTGCACTATCTCGTGGATTCCGCCGCTCAGACCGGTCTCTGACCGCGCCCGCTCCAGCGCACAGGCGCAAGGACGCAAAAATGGCACTGTCCCAGGGGAATCGGCGTTCTCTGCGGCTCCGCGTCTCCGCGTTAAGAAATCGTACGACTGGCTCCAGGCGAAGGCTTATCTGTCGAAGAATGGGCATGGATCCCCCCGCCATACCCGAAAGGCTTCGGGAATGCGTGAGACGTGGCCGGGATCAACGTCTTCCGGTAGAGCATCCTCCGCAAACCACTGCGCATCCAGCACTTCGTGGGCGTGCGAAGCCTCTCCCCTCTCCCGCCCGTTCAACGGCCGGCAGAGAAACACGAAGTGATAGAGATGATGCCGGGTCAGCGAGCCGCACAGGCGCGAATCGAACACCCCCACCAGGGCCACCGGCTCACACTCCACACCCGTTTCCTCGAAAGCCTCCCGCACCGCTCCCTGCGCGGGGGTCTCCCCCACCTCCAGCGCGCCACCGGGCATGGCCCACATCTGATTGTCGGCGCGCCGAATGAGCAGGATGCGCCCATCGCCGTCTATCACCGCCGCGTCCCCTCCTGAGAACGGTGTAGGGCGCGAGAATACGGTGGCCCGCAACGGCTCCAGTTCCGCCAGCGGTTCCCCTGTCGCTGCGGCCAACATGGCCATCGCGACATCCTGGACAGCCCGATAGTGTTCCCGATCGTAACTTGACCTGGCAAAGAGCAGGCCCATGGCGGAAACGTCGCGCAGTTTGTCAGCCCAGAGGGCCAGTTGCTGTGCGATCTTCATGAGGACAAGTATAGGCGGGTTTTCTCCCAAGTCAACAGAACCAACTCGTAGCTAATACGCGCGCTTGACACACAAAACTCTCTCTGGTATAATCTTGGCCCAGGGGCGACGTAGCTCAATGGCAGAGCAGGGGACTCATAAGCCCTTGGTTGGCCGTTCAAATCGGCCCGTCGCCACTTCTGACCCGTTGGACCCATGGCCCGGCGGTATTGCGATGGTCTGCCAGGCAGCCCGAACAATAACGCCGTCTCATGGCTGACTGCCCCTGATGGGCTGACGATCCACGCAGCATCGCACTCGTTGGGTTACAACACCACCTCCTTCTGAGGCTGATCTGCCTCAGGTTTCGACCACCCCACCCTACCCAGTGGGGTGTTCTGCTTCCCGAAAGGAGGACAACTATGTTCACCGGACGTCTGATCCGCAGTCTGGTTCGGACGGTGCTCATTGCCAGCCTGCTGGCGGGGCTGGCGTTCGCTGTGCTCCCCGCGCCCACGGCGCACGCCCAATCCGCCGACGACGGCTTCAACCCTGGGGCGAGCAATGATGTCTGGGCCCTGGCAGTGCAGGCGGATGGGAAGATCGTGGTGGGGGGCTTCTTCACCACGCTGGGCGGGGTGGCACGGGAGCGTATCGGGCGGCTCAACGCCGATGGAACTCTCGACACCACCTTCAACCCAGGGGCGAACAGCACGGTCTACGCCCTGGCGGTGCAGGCGGATGGGAAGATCGTGGTGGGGGGCTACTTTACCACGCTGGGGGGGCAGACCCGCGACTACATCGCGCGGCTCAACGCCAATGGAACGCTCGACACCGGCTTCAACCCAGGGGCGAACAGCACAGTCACCGCACTGGCGCTGCAAGCGGATGGCAAGATCGTGGTGGGGGGTGGCTTTACCACGCTGGGGGGGCAAGCGCGCAACTACATCGCGCGGCTCAACGCCGATGGAACTCTCGACACTACCTTCAACCCAGGGGCGAACGGCTCGCCCCTGGCCCTGGCAGTGCAGGCGGACGGCAAGATCGTGGTGGGGGGCTACTTTACCACGCTGGGTGGGCAGACCCGCCAGTACATCGCGCGCCTCAACGCCGATGGAACTCTCGACTCTACCTTCAATCCAGGGGCGAGCGACTGGGTCAGCGCCTTGGCGGTACAGCCTGATGGGAAAATCGTGGTGGGCGGCGCGTTCACCACGCTCGGCGGGCAGGCGCGCAACTACATCGCGCGGCTCAACGCCGATGGGACTTTCGACACCACCTTCAACCCGGGGGCGAACAACGCGGTCCGCGCTCTGGCGCTGCAGGCGGATGGCAAGATCGCGGTGGGAGGCGCCTTCACCACGCTGGGCGGGCAGACCCGCAACTACATCGCGCGGCTCAACGCCGATGGAACTCTGGACACCGCCTTCAACCCGGGGGCGGGCTATCATGTCTTGGCCCTGGTGCTGCAGCCAGATGGCAAGATCGTGCTGGGGGGCTACTTTACCACGCTGGGCGGGCAGACCCGCCAGTACATCGGGCGGCTCAACGCCGATGGAACTCTCGATGGTACCTTCGACCCAGGGGCGAACAGCACGGTCTCCGCCCTGGCGCTGCAGGCGGACGGGAAGATCGTGGTGGGGGGTGACTTTACCACGCTGGGCGGGCAGGCGCGGGAGCGCATCGCGCGGCTCAATCCTGATGGGACTCTCGACGCCACCTTCACCCCAGGGGCGAACGGCCGAGTAGACGTCCTGGCGGTGCAGGCGGATGGCAAGATTGTGGTGGGGGGTGGCTTTACCACGCTGACTGGGGTGGCGCGCAACCGCATCGCGCGCCTCAACACCGATGGCACTCTCGATGCTACCTTCAACCCGGGGGCGAACAACTGGGTCAACGCCCTGGCAGTGCAGCCAGATGGGAAGATCGTAGTAGGGGGCTTCTTTACCACGCTGGGCGGGGTGGTGCGCAAGTGCATCGCGCGGCTCAACGCCAATGGGACTCTCGACACCGGCTTCAACCCAGAGGCGAACGGCAAGGTCTTAGCCCTGGCCGTGCAGGCGGACGGGAAGATCGTGGTGGGGGGCGATTTTACCACGCTGGGCGGTGTGGCGCGCAACAGCATCGCGCGGCTCAATTCCGATGGGACCCTCGACACTACCTTCAACCCTGGGGCAAACAACTATGTCCTCGCTCTGGCGGTGCAGGCGGATGGGAAAATCGTGGTGGGGGGCTACTTTACCACGCTGGGCGGGCAGACCCGCCAGCACGTCGCGCGGCTCAACAGCGATGGAACTCTCGACACCGCCTTCAACCCAGGGACAAACGGGTCGGTCAATGCGTCGGTCAATGCCCTGGCGGTGCAGGCGGATGGCTCGATCGTGGTGGGGGGCTACTTTACTACGCTGGGCGGGCAGGCGCGGGAGTGCATCGGGCGGCTCAACCCCTCGGGCACTCTCGACCCTTCCCTTAATCCAGGGGCGAACGGCTGGGTTTACGCCCTGGCAGTGCAGGCGGATGGCAAGATTGTGGTGGGAGGCACGTTCACCACGCTGGGCGGTGTGGCGCGCAATCGCATTGCGCGACTTTCCAGTGCCAGAGCCGCGCTGCAATCCCTGACGATCAGCGCCGACGACACGACGATCACCTGGATGCGCGGCGGGGCCGGCCCTGAAGTGGGCTACGTCACCTTCGAGTGGTCCACCGACGGTGCGGCTTATACCCCCCTCGGCGCTGCGACGCGCATCTTCGCCGGTTGGCGATTGACGGGCATCGTGCTGCCAGGCGCCCAGAATCTGTACATCCGCGCCCGTGGTTTCTATGCCACAGGACTATATAACGGATCGGCTTCGGTAGTGGAGTCGGTGCTGAACGTTTATCTCGCCAAGTGCACGGTCTACCTGCCAATAGTCTTGCGATGACGCTTCGTCTGGGTCGGCCGTTCCAGCCAGCCCATCGCCACCAACTGCAACGGCCCGGCAATCTGCCGGGCCGCTCGCGTTTCCGACACAACCTCCTGGCCTGACCAGACCACCTCACCCGATGCGCCGCTCGCTCTCACCGTCGAAGAAATACAGCTGATCGGCCGGGAACAAGACCTCCACCTCTTCACCGATATTCAGCCCCACGTCCAGCGCCCCCACTGCTGCGTACGTCAACTCCCCCGTGCGCACGTACACCAACTGCGTCTTGTGGGCGAAATCCGGCTGGACCACCTCCACCACCCCGCGCAGGCGCACCCCGTCCGGCGCAGGGAGGTCGTCGCTCACCAGGCGGGCCGCCTCGGGGCGGATGCCGAGCGTCACCTGCTGCCCGGCGTGGACGCGCTCCTGCACCGCCGCGGGCAAGGGCACGACGACGCGGCTCTCCCCCTCGCCAAAGCGCAGCCCTCCACTCTCCACCGTCCACCCCGCCAGCAAATTCATGGGCGGGCTGCCCAGGAACCCGGCCACGAAAGCGTTGGCCGGCCTCTGGCGCAGTTCGTCGTACGTGCCCACCTGCTCGATCTTCCCCTCGCGCATCACCGCCACCTGGTCGCCGATGTTGATCGCCTCCACCTGGTCGTGCGTCACGTAGATGGCGGTGATATGGAACCGGCGCAGCAAGCGCTTGATCTCCGCGCGGGTCTGCGCGCGCAACTTGGCGTCCAGGTTCGAGAGCGGCTCGTCGAACAGGAACAGGCGCGGATTGCGCACCAGCGCGCGGCCGATGGCCACCCGCTGCTGCTGCCCGCCCGAAAGTTTCCCCGGCTGGTACCCCAGCAAGTCCTCGAACCCGATCCCCATGATCTCCGACGTGACGCGGATACGTTCCTCCGCTTCCTCGTCGGGCGCTTTGCGCACCTTGAAAAAGAAACCCAGGTTGCCCCGGCCCGTAAAGTGGGGGTAGAGGGCATAGTTCTGAAACACCATCCCGATGTAACGGTCCTTGGGAGGAACGTCCCCCATGTCCTCGTCGTCGTAGAAGACGTGGCCCGTGTAATCCGCCTCCAACCCGGCCACCACCCGCAGCAAAGTGCTCTTGCCACAGCCCGACGGCCCGACGACGGCCAACGTCTGCCCATCGGGGATGGTCAGCATCACGTGGTCGAGCGCCGTCACCGGCCCTGCCCGCCCGATGGCCCCGACACGCTCTTTCTCCGCCTGCGCCGTGGCCCGCTCGGCAAACGCTGTGTCCACCTGGCTGCCGCTGTACCCCCGGCTGCGCACCAGCCCATCGAGCGGCGCTATCCGGGCGAAGACCTTGGTGACATCCTCAAGCCGTATGGTAGACATATCCCCTCACATCACACGGAACACGCAGCACGCAACACGGCCATCCCGGTCAACTCACCGAGCCTCACCCTCCACCAACGCCATCAGAACGGCTTCCGCCGCATCCAACCGGGCCAGCGTCCGCTCTCGCCCCAGCACCGCCAGCGTCCCGAACAGCGGCGGCGCCACCTGCTGCCCGGTCGTGGCCCAGCGCACGATTCCAAATAGTTGCCCCGCCTTGAGCCCCAACTCCTCCGCCAACGCCCGCATCGGCGGCTCCATCCCCTCCGCCTCGAACGGCTCCACCTGCGCCAGCAGGTCGCGCGCCCGCCGCAAGGCGGCCAGGCTCTCCTGGGGCGTCATCTTCTTGTCCACCAACTTCTCCGCTGGCACCGGCTCGATCTCACGGAACAGAAACTTGGTCCACTCTACGATCTCGTCCAGCCGCTTCAGCCGCTCCTGCACCAGCGGCACGATCCGCCGCAGCCTCTTCCGCTCCTCCTCCGGGCACGGGTCGGGCACCAGCCCGGCCTGCTGCCAGAACGGCAACAGCCGCTCCAGCAGCGTCTCTTCCGGCAGGCTGCGCATGTAGATGCCGTTCAGCCAGTCCAACTTGTCGTAGGAAAACACCGCCGGGGCTTTATTGACCCGGAACAGGTCGAAGCGCTCGATCAACTCCTCCCGGCTAAAGATCTCCTGCTGGTCGCCCTCCCCCGGCGCCCAACCCAGGAGCGCCAGGAAGTTGAATACGGCCTCCGGCAGGTATCCCTGGTTGCGGAACTCGGTGATC
>Ga0315277_10003757_pt1 | contig 20523 bp, 9 predicted proteins | sample YL17G05_15_MG_FD_203695 | JGI IMG/M metagenome (GOLD analysis project Ga0315277, IMG submission 203695) | Sediment microbial communities from Yellowstone Lake, YNP, Wyoming, USA - YL17G05_15 | ecosystem: Environmental > Aquatic > Freshwater > Lake > Sediment | place: USA: Wyoming | collected... | reverse complement strand
CCGTTCGTTCTGGATTTCATTCCGCCCTGCACCTCTACGCACGTTTCTACCTGAATTGGGTCGTTCAGAGATTGAAGTTCAATATGCGTTTGAGTCTTCGCTACCGACAGGCATGTAGTTTGGAAGTTTGGAACGAAGCTTCCCGTTCTAGCCAGCCGACTACGAGCTGGGCAGAGCCTTCAATGCCCAAGCCTCATCCTCTACCAAGGACAGTCGAGTTACGCCGGTTGCTGAGCCAAGCATTCTACTCAGGCTCGATCCGCACGCCATCCAAGTGGACCAGCGCGTCCCTAGCGCGCGTGCCGTGCTCGCCCAGGATTTCGAGGTGCAGTTTGTGCGGCCCGAAGACTGGCAGCGCTTTATGGTACACACAAACGCCCCAGATGTCGTCCGCCGAATACGTATCCAGGATCTCCGGCGGGCCGCCGTCAATTCGCACGGCCGCCTTGCCGCAATTCGCGCCGAGCTTGGAGAAAAGAAGGATTTCCCGACCTTGGAAAGTCACTTCCACCGCTGCGCCTGTTTGGTTCGAGATCGAGAGGGTTCCGGCGTGGGCGGGGAGATGCTTTCCCTCGTGCTTCCAGTCGCCGGTGAATTGAAACGCGGAAGACGTGTCGTCGAGAACAGTGGCTGCCCTGACCTTGGCGCCGAAAGCGGCGACTCTGGCCGATACATTCCCCGCGCCATCCACCGTGCGTATCTCGTATTGTGCCGCCGGATCCGCTCCGGCGGAGTGGTCGAAGTAGAACGTGCCCTTGGCCACTTTGTCCAGCGCGGCGCCGTCGCGAAAGACCTCGTAGTACGAAACCCAGTTATTGTCGGTGCCCGCCTTCCAACTCAGTTCGACGCCGGGATAGCCCATGTTTTCGCCGATGCGTTTGATGACGGCGCGAGGCGGCGTGGGCGGTTTCGTGTCCAGCTTGCTGCCGGGATGCAAGGGCAGGTTCAAGTAGATGAGTTCGCCGGCCGGCATTTTGTCGAACGAGATGCCGCGCTCCATCAGGTCGGTACCGGAGCGCCGCTCGCTCCGGTCAGATTCGTGGAACGAGACGAAGTACGTTTGCTGCGGCAGAAGACCTTTGGGCTTGATCGTGACCGGGCCGGGCGCGGGTCGCTTGGGGATGATGACGCCGCGTTTGCCGTCGCGGCTCAACCGTTGGAAATACATCGTCGGGTCGTCGCCGGTGATCAGCGGACGGAAGACGCGCACCCAGCGGCCCACGACGCCTTGCTGGTGCAGGTAGTGATAGAGGTCCACCAGTTCGCGCAAACCTTCGAGCTTCGCGGCGTCCGTGGTGTCCCCGGTCATATCGAAGTTGATGCAGAGCAACCCGCGCCAGGTGGCTTTGTTGTAGTCGTTCGGATTCCAGACATCCGGGATGTCGCTGGTCTTGTCCGGCGGGAAGAGCAACGCGGCGTAATAATTGCGCAACGGGCCGACCGCGCCATCGCTGAACGAGAACGACGAGGCATAGCGCGTATAGTCATAGCCGCCGTAATTGCCGCCGCCGTTGACGGCTTGGAAGGCGCACTTCGGATGCCGGTCGAGGAACGTGCGGATTAGACGGCGGAAACCTTCGTCCTGCGCGAGCATCGCGCTGTCGCCTCCCTCGCGCTTGGCGGTGAAGAAACTGTCGTTGCGCCACTCGAAGTCACCCCACCGCGCGACAAACTGGTCGAGTTGGTTCTGCATGAACGCGACCACTTCCGGCCGGGACATGTCGAGCGTCTCCCCCAGCAACCAGTCCGGATGCTCCTGCGCGACGCGCGATTTTTTGTCCACGGTGTAAAGGAACGCGTAAATGAGCTGGCCCATGTCGTGTTTGCGGAGGTAGTTGATGGTCGTGCGGAAGTCCGGGCCGTTCCAGTCCCCCGCCCGGTCCCACCAGCCCCAGTCGCGGTGATAAACGTCCGCGCCGACGCAGCTCATCAGATCGGCGACGCGGAAAACTTTGCGGAAGGTGCTCTGGAAATCCGGCCCGCCGCCGGTCCAGGCAGCGCCGGATTGACCCCAGGCCGTGCCGTTCATCCAGTAGCCCAACATGCGGATGGCCGGAAACCAGCCGTCTCGCGTGTAATCCCAGAGGTAGCGATACTGCCAGTCGAGACATTCGTTGCCGGCGTTGTCCAGGTCATCATGGTAAAGGCCGACGAAAGCCTTCGGCGTCGTAACGGATTCGCCCGGCGCGAGAGTTTGCTGGTGACCGGCCACTTTGAGTTGGGCCGTGACGCTGCCATTTGGATTGAGCGCGAACGACGAGGTCCAGTGTCCAAAGTAATCCCAGCCGATGAAAAGGCCCTGCTTCGTGTCGTTGGCGTAAAGCGCATACCACGGGGCGTAACTCGCACTCCCCGGCCGGAAATGGTAGCGGGCGTCGCTCCCCACTCCGTTCCCTGTGTTGCAAATCGAGCCGGTGACACTGACCTGACCTGCCTTCGGGGCCGTCCACACGCGAGCGGCATCTTGACCGCTGTCGGGATGCTGGTCGCCGGCGCCGACGAACGGCGTGCCGGTGGCGTTGTCCTTTTCCTTTCGCCACTGCTTCGGGGTGGGATAGTAAACGAGGTCAACGAACTTGCCGTTCTCCAGATATTGGTAGCGCCAGCCGTTCTTGCCCTGTTGTTCGCTGAATTCTTTGGACGCCTTGTGCGTCTCGCCATCGGCGTAAGTAATTCTTGGGTCAAAGGCCGTCGTGTCATAGCCGATGTTCCCGTGCATGTTGACGAGAAAGACGAGCTGGTCACCAGGTTGCACGTCGACGCTGAACTCGAACGGGACGCGAACCGTGGCGTTGGCGACGTACTGCCAGTTCGTGGCGGGCCAGACTTGCTGGCCGTTGAGCAAAATCTTGGCGTCAATGCCGTCGCCGAGGAATTGTTGCGCGCCGAGCATCTCGGCGGGGAACGGTTCGTAAGAATCAAACTGCCGCGGCTTCGCCGGATTCAGCGACTCGGTCTTGAGATTCCAGGAGCCGGGGTTGTTCTCGCCGCCGGACATCCAAGAGAAGTCGAGCGCGCGGGCTTCACCTGGTCGAACGTTCAGGTTGAGGAAGCCCGGTTCGAGAATCCGAAGCGGAGTGTCGCCGGCGTTTCTAAACGCGACCCATTCCCGGACGATGCTCGAGCCGGGATAGACGACGTAGCTCTTCGTCACCTCAAGCGCCTCGCGCCGGAGCGAAACATCCAATTGTTGCTCGCCCTGGCTCAGCTTCGTCACCTTCGAGCGCACCAGTTTCCAGCCGCCCATCGAACCACTCCAGGTGTTGCCGTTCACCGACGCAAAGAATTCATCCGATGCGGCACCGGGAGAAACCAACTCACGACCGGAAGCTTCGTTCTTCAAACTCTTCGCGAGGAACTTTCCGTCCTCCAGCGCGACGACCCGCTCCACGGATGCCGTCCTCATCTTCCAACGAAGCCCGTCCTGTTGAATTGTGGCGTCGGCAGCCGACAGCCAGCCTGCGCTCATCAAAAGCAACGCTGTCATCAGCCTGCCCCAGCGTTTGGCCGGAACGCGGGAATGGGTTCGCAAAGACCCGCGGCTGAATGCCGCGCTGCGGTCGCGTGAGACCTTCTCACTTCTGTTACTGGCCAACCTTTTCATATTTGATCACCACTGCGCTGGGCCGATCATTCAAGACGATGGGGACACCGACCTCCATCAACCGCCGGCCCATGATTATGTCGGCCTCCGGCGAGTCGAGATTCCTCACCCGGTAGCGGGCTTCGGGGTCCAAGCCGTGGAGTCGCAGGTCCGCCGATTTGTAGATGCTCTCGCTTCGCCGGAAGACTTGCACCATACCCGTGCCGAGGTCTGGCCGGTCGAACTGCCAGCCCAGCCAGGACGTGTTTTCCAGGCTGTAGGGTGTCAGCGGGTAATAATCACCGAGATAGCAATCGGCCACCTGGTGAAACTGTTCGCACAGTCGCCGCATCAAATCATAGTCGGCGTTCTTGATACGCACGTCCCAAATGCAATTCAACAGGGGAGTCATGTTGCTGCGGAAATCGTAGGCGGCGTAAGTTCCCGTGCCGGTACCGCTGAACGGAAGCCAGAACGAAATCCCGTAGCTGTGACACTGGGTGCCGAGCGGATCGAGCCGGAAATCGGTCCGCCACAGCGGCACCGAGCGGCGCATCGTTTCCAGATCGTTCCGGCGACCGCCACTCGCGCAAGAGTCGATCAGCAAGTCCGGGTGCCGGCGGAGTAGTTCGTCCCAATAGGCCAGGTAGCCGGTGATGTGATGATTCTCGGTGATGCCCTGACGATCCGGGGCATCGTTCTTCCGCCACAAGTCGAGCGGGTCCATGTTGAAATCCTGGCGGTACAGGTCAATGCCCTGCTCGGTGATCAACTTGCTGACGTGGTCAGTCAGCCATTCGCGAACCTTGGGATTGCCGAGGTTCAACAGGCCTCCGTTCTTCCCGCCGAGAATCCAATCGGGATGTTGTTCGGTAAGCCACGTGCCGGGGGCGACCCGCTCTGGCTCGAACCAGACGATGGTCTTGATGCCCTTGGAATGCGCGTGGCCGCTGATGGCCCGGAGGCCTCGGGGAAACCGCTTGGTATCCACTTCCCAGGTGCCGGTCTTGGGCCAGTTGCCGTCGCAGAAATACCACCCGGCGTCCATCCACCAGTAGTCAATTTTCAGCCGCTCCTCGAGGTAGCGATTGATGAACTGCAACTGATTCGCCTCGTTCGCGTCGACCATCTCACTCGTGAAGTGCGAACTGCAGCCGAACAGCATCGGCTGGATTGGCCGGCCGCCCGGCTTGGGCACATTGTGGGCGAGCATCCAGCGGCGGAAAGTGTTCTGCGAACGAATCCGGTCGCCCTTCCAGAACTGCAAGACGATCAGCGGTGTGCGCACTTCCTCGCCGGGCAGCAATTTGAAGTGGGTCTGCTCCTGCCCCGCCCGCACCCGCAATCCGTTGGCCTCGTCTCGGGTAAAACTTGCCGCCCACTGACCGGGCCAACCCACCACGGCGATGACGCCTCCGCCCGGCCATTCGACATTGAAATAGGGCCAGTCGCTGTTCGACCCGCGACCGCCGGACGTGGCAATGCGTTTGACCGTCTTGTGAGACAAGGCGGTTCGGAGCGGTTGGTAATCGTTCGCGGCACACGGACTCCCGACGTGATGGTTCAAGACGAACTCGCCGGGCGCAGCGAATCGGGCATAGACCTCGTCCTGCTTGCGCTCGAAACGCGTGTCCAAGGCTTGAATGTCCGCGATGATGGCGGTGTTTGTCGCACCCCCGTTTTTGAAGTAGAGTATCCATTCGACCGTGGGAAAATCGTAGTACTCAATCGCTGACCAGCGAACGACCAACCGGCTTTTGGGGTCGGTCCACGTCCAGATTCGCTCCATTCTTTGGTCGTCGAGCTTCTTGATCTGGCGATCCAGCGGCCAGGCCTTGAGCATCGCAGCCGAGGACTCGCCATCGTAGCTGAAGGAAAAGGGGAGATCCGTGGCCAGGACCGGCGGTGCCTGCCCCTCAATGATCGGCAGATCACCCAGCCACAAAATCCGGCCGTCAGTTAGGGTGATCTTCGCATCGGCCCAGTCCGCCTGATCGCAGGCAATACCGTCACCAGCGTCCCCGACTTCCAGCAAGAATTCCGTCGCTCCCCCGAGGTCAATGTTAACTCGCTCAGCCGGCGTCCCCTCGCGCATGACCTTCGAGTGGAACGCCTCCTTTCCCGCGACCGTCACTTTGAAAACGATGCTGCCGCGCCCTCCGTGCGTCTGTGAGTTGCTGTCCACGCCGACGAACGCCGAGAAGGCCTTGCCCGGCGCGGGCAAATGCACGGCCACCTTGCTGATGGCGTGACAGAATACGCCACGCGCGTATTCCGTCTTGCCGATCGTCAGCGGCTGGCCCATGCGCGTGTTCAAGCATAACTCGTCGAAGTTGGTCAGCACAGCCAGGCCCCATTGGGGTGGAGCCGCCTGCCGATCACCATCAAGCTTCGCCGCCACCCACCGGTGAAGTTCATGTATTTCCGCGGAGCTTTCGGCCACTTCGGGGAACTCTGCGGCCCAACCCAGTCTGGCCAACATTGCTGCCGTGATAAGTCGCGCCAAAACTCCCCTGTTGGCACGCACTCGACCAACTTGACGTCGGTTCTCGAACACGCGGAGACACTACCCGGATGAAGGAACCGTTCAAGGGTTGAAGTGAAGGAGGCAATCTCTTGAACATCATCACAACCGGCAGCGACCCCCGCAGGGTGAATGGCGCTTAGTTAAGGCGAGCCTGGTCGGAGCGGGTGCGGCGGACGCTGCGGGGCGGACAATCGCGGAGTTGCCGGCGCGGATGGGAAAGGAAGGGGTACTTGGGCCGGCGCTTGATGGCGCGGGGTTCGCGCCGGCCCGGTCGTTCGGACACCAAGTCACGGGCCAACGTTAGCAACAACGCCGCCCACACCTCCTTTTTCCGGCGCGCGCATCGGCTCTGGCAAAGCGCGTGATGGAACTGCCGCAATGCGTCCAGCGCGCCTTTGAAGCTGATCCGTTCCAGCGCGACGGCGTGCGTTTGGGCGGCCTCAGCCATTACGCACTGTAGCAGGTTGTGGGTGATCGATCCCACCAACAATTCCTTCTGAACCATCGCGGGCGAAAGGCACTTCAGGGCTCCCAGTCCGAGGGTGGTTTTCAAATCGTCCAGGCCGAGTTCCAGCCGCCAACGGCGCGCGTAGGCGGCCAGCAGTTGCCCGGCAGGATAACGTTGCGCGTCCAGCAGCGTGGTGACCAGCGTGATCTGCCGCGAACGAAAGCCGCGCTGCCGACCCTGCATGCGCCAGAAGCACTTCCAGCCCTTCGGGCAGTGCCGTCCATTCCGCGGCGCTCCAGCCTTGGCCTTGGCGCGGTCCCTTGCGCCAGCACACGATCCGGTCGTAGCGGCCCAAGCGCCGGCCTTGCCGGAAATCTACCCGCCGGACGTTGGTGGGCACACGCCCGATGAAATCCACCCCCATGGCGACCAGCAACGCCGCGATCACAAAGTTCCCGAAGCTGCGATCCCCGACCACGATGTCGCCGGGCTTCAACGTGGACATACTCTCTTTCGCTCGGTGCGCAAGAGGGCGAGGCAACTCGCCGTCTTCCAATTCAATTCGCAATGACATAGCTCGCGGGGGCAAACGGCTTGAGTTTGGTGGTGAACACATTCTTGTTCACGCGCAGGGGCTGACCGACCGGACGTCCGCGCAGGTCAACCGGCTGAATAATCCTGGCGTTGCAGCCGGCGGGCAGGCGTACGCGACATTCGCCGGACCTACCCGCGTTTTCCCAGAGGCGGAGCAACGCACCCTCGCCATCGGGATTCCCTCCAAATGCAGTGACCTTGACGCCGCGGCGCGAAAGTTCGAGGCCGGTTTGCGTGGCGGGCAGTTTTCGGCCGGGCCCATCAGAAACGGCGGCCACGAGCGGAAAGCGCGCTTCGTCCGAGGGCGTGACCAAGTTCTTCGCGAGGTCGTCGCCGGAGACAGACCATAAGCGCACGCGCGAGGTCCACGTGCCGGAATTCCACAACCGGAAATTGGTGCTCCATTGGTTGTTGAACACATTCACGAACACCCGGCTTTTGCGCGGCAACCACGTCCTCGAATATTTCCACCCACCCGGCTCGCCCAGGCTCACAACCGGCGAATCCAGCGCGCACAAGCCCACGCCGCGACCGTCCCGGCCGGTCACTGTTAAGCCGCAGTTCAGCGCGATCTGGTCAATGTTGCAGCCTGTCACGATGTCCTTCGCCGGATCAATGATCGAGCCGAGACGCGCGAGTCGGAATTGCGGTGCGTCCACCTTGAACGGCAGACAAAGCCAGCCCGCCTCGGGCCAGGCATCAAAGGGCTTGTCGTGAACGGTCAACTCCACGTCCACCAGCGGCAAGTCGCGGTAGAGAATGAATTTCGTGGTAACGCCGTGCGACAAGCCAGCGTTTGTCCGGGCGCTCATCGTGACCGTCGTGGCCATCGGCCCCTGCTGGACCTGCATCTTAAAGTTATTCGCGGACCCAGCGCGATACGGCACTTCGCTGGCCGGCGGCAGGCTCGGTTTGCCCAATTCATTGATCCCCCAATCGGCGCTGATCTTGACGTAGGCTTTGACGAACGCCGCCACCTGGTCGTGATCAAACCGCTCGTAAAGATACTGGCCGAAACCTTGCGGAGCGGTCGCATCCACCAACTCGCGTCGGGTGCGCTTGTCCACCCACGAGGAAACAACGCCGCGCGCCGGATCGAGCGTGAGTTTGAAGAATTGGTTTTCGACGGCGTTGGCGTTTGGATTGAAGTCGGCGGGAGCTTTGGCCTTCGCCGGATTCACGATATGGTAAGTCCGGTAACCCATCGCCGGAACATCCCGTGCGACGAAACATGGTTCATGATCCAGTAGTTCGCTGGGCTCAGCCTTTCCGCCATCCACCGGCTTGAGCATGGGCAACGCCGCCAGTGCAAAGTTCAGTCGCACCAAACCGCTCCGCTTCCACGGCAACGGATTGAACACGACGACGCGCGGTCCCTGCGCGTCCACCGCGTCGGCGAGCAACTGCATTTCCTTTTTGAGCGCCGGCTCGACCAGACTTTGCGCGTGCTCGATGTAGGCGGTGTGTTCGTCCCACGAGGATTCGATGCGCTGGAATTTTCCAGCGGCGCGCTCGGCTTGCCACTCGTCGCCGAATTTCAGAACGTATTTGCCGTAAATCCACCAGAACGCACCGCCCCAAGTGTGCTCGCCGTAAAGCAGGCTGTTCTCGTAGGCCTCGGCCAGCGTGGTCGTCACGTCCGGCGCGCGCACGCCCCACGCGCCGAGTTGCGTGCCTAGGAATTCAGTCGTCGCCAGCGCGGGGCGGATGTTGCGCGCGATCCTGGCGCCGCGCGGATCGGCCATCGGCCCGTGAATCCAAGTGTCCGGCATGTCGCCGCGAACGACTCGGAGATCGGGATGCTCGGCCAGAATCGCGTCCGCGAAATCCGAGAGCCGCCCGATGCGGACGTTGACTCCGGGCAATTCCTGTTTGGCCTGCTCCAAGAGTTTTCGCACTTCCTCCGGCGTGGGCGGGCCGTGATTGTCGCCCGTGTGAATGAGCGCGAGCCAGGTTTTGTGCGGCCAGTCGCGGGGCGGCAGGAGGCGGCTGCCGTACTCCTCGGCGGAATACATAGTGAGCAGCCGCGAGCCGTCCGCGCCTTCCCACCAGAACAGCCGCGGCACTTGCGGCGACCGGCTCGCGGGATTGCAGCCGAGATGCAGGAAATCCACGCCCGCATGACGCAGCAGCGTCGGCAGAATCCACGAATGACTCGGCACATCGGTCATCTTGGCGTCGCGTGGCAGCGGTTTGCCACTGGCGCGGGAAAGCTCGGACGAAAACCTCATGCCGCGAACGAGGTCTTCCGCTTCGAGCAATTCCGTGTGCGTCGTGAACGGCAGCGCGTGGACCACGAACCGCCCGTCCGCGAACGCCTGCATCACACGCTGGTTCCGCTCCGGCGATTGTCCGGGCCAGTCCTCGGTGATCTTCTTCATCGGCCAGCCGGGGATGGTCCAGACGAACTGCTGCGACGGCGGCAGGTTGCGGTTTTCGTCCACCACCTTGAGCGCCTGGTCCATCATCGTGGTGCGATATTTCATCACGATGTTGCTGGCCATGTCCGTGTAACCGATGTCGAAATGCGTTTTGAAAACGACGATGACTTGGCTGATCCGAGCCGCGTCGGCAGGGTGGCGTCGTTCAGCCTCGACCTCGCCAACTGTGAGCATGTTTGCTCGCGCGAGCAAAATGACAACGAGTGCGGTGAGCGAGTTTCTGGACATGGGGGTCCTTTCCTGTTTTCAACGAAGCCGGGTTTCAGGCGTAATCCCTACAATCTTCGTTTCGCCCGCCTTCACTTCGGTGCGCGGCCACTTGAGGAAAGCCGTGTAGCCGAGTGGTTTTCTGGCTTGCCGGGAGTTTTCGGCGAGGATCGTGACGGAGGCGTCAAAGCGCGTCGGATTGTGAATCTCCAAAGTCAGGCTGTGGTGGCCGCGCTTGAGCACGTGAGCCTCGACGTGGTCGAAGCTGAAGACTTCTCCCGTGTCGGTGCGCGCGTAGATGCCGGGGAGTTCCATCGCCATGAGAATGCCGTTGAGTTCGCACCAACCGGTGGAGCCGTCGCCACGGAAGCCGCGGCTGTCGGCGTCGCAATAGGTCAGGCGCTCGGTGATTTCGCCCGTGGGCTTGATGCCTTCCGCATGGGCGTGGACGATGTCGCGCAAGAGGTCTGCGTAACGGCGGTCGCCAAGGGCGCGGTAGATTTTGAACAGCGGATCGCAGGACGAAGTGCAGGAGCCGGGCGCGCCGTGTTTATTCTGCGTGCTGGCCCAGACCACGCCGGTCAGCTTGGCGCCGAGCTTGGCAAGTTCGGTTTCGGGCGGCAGCTGGTAGTCGTAGGACACAACCCAAGTGGCGGTCAGGTTCGCCAGCGTGCGGCTCATCTCCAGCCACTTCTTTTCGCCGGTGGTTTCGTAGAGCGCCATAAGCGAGGTCATGAAGCCAACGGGGGTTTCAGAGTCGGCGTTTTGCAAAATGTCCGCGCACGCGCCCGTCGTCATGCCGAGGGCGACGACATCGCGCTGGAAATAAAGCGCCGCCGCCTCCTTCGCCACTTTCAGGAACGCCGGTTCGTGAAAGCAGTCCGCCGCCAACACCAGTCCGCCGATGGCGCTCGCGCCGCCGGTGGTGTTGTAAACGGCCACTTCGCCGGTCTGGTTGTTCAGGACATTTCCCCACTGGCCGCACTGGTGCCAGGTGTCCACGAAGGCTTGCGCGAGCCGGCGTGTGGCGCGTTCCCAGTCGGGCCTGATCGCCGCACTGCGACCCTGCGCTTTGAGGAGCATGAACTGTTTCACCATCCAGAACAGCACGTCGCCGTTCTTGCGGGTGAGGACGATTTCGGGATGCTCGTCGTAGCCCTCACGACCGAACACCTTGCCATCGTGGTTGAGCGCGCCGTAGAAGTAGCCCGCCCGGCCTTGGGCGCGCGGGATGGCGAAGTCGAAGGTCTGTGTCACCCGGTCCAAGCGCGCTGCGTCGCCGAGCGCGAGCATCGGGAAAGTGTCCATCAGTCCGCCGACCCAGCCGAAGGAAATCCACGCCGCGTTTTCAGGACAGTAGAACTTGAACTCCTTGCCCTCGTGGAAACGGCTGTCAATGCGGCGCGTCATCGCCCGGCTGACTTCGCTGAACGGAATCAAGTTGCGCGGCTCGTTCGGGCCGGTCACGGCTTTGCGGACGGTCATGAATTTCTCCAGTAGTCCGGGAATGTCCCGCGTCACCAGCGAATACACGCGCAGGCGCAAAGTCACATCATCGCCCGCCTGCCAATTCGCGCCGCGATCGGGGCTGGCGCTGAAGCCAACGAACTCCGGCTTCCGCTCGCGCACACACGGCGCGCTGATGACGAAGCTGGCGCGCGAACGATCCCGGCTCTCTTCGATCAGCAGGCCGTTGTCACCCAGGCGGGTTTGCTGCTCGGCCAGCACGATGAAGGCGCGCTTCGTCGTGCGGTTGAAGAAGCACATCGCCGGCGTGGTGGCGTTGCAGACGCTGACTTCGATCTTCGACGGCTTGCCCGGTTCCGGCGAAAGCTGAGGCAGTTCAGTGGTCGTGAGCGGCAGGTCCTTCCGGTAAAGGTCGGCGCGGTCCAACCCCATCGCGTAGGCGCGACGCTCAATGCGATTGCGGTTGCCGTTGTAAACGGAGGCAGGGATCAACACGTAATTGTTCGTGCTCCAGTCGTCGAAATCAAACGCCACCGCCACGCCCGCGCCCACCGCGACGCCCTCACTCAACCTGAACGTGACGGTCAAGTCCAATGAGTCCCTGTCGCCCGCGACCGGTTGGGTGCGGACGGCGCAGGTCCATTTCGTGGAGGATGTGATTAGTTCACCGCTCACTAAAGATCGGCTGGCGGCGAGTTTCGATCCAGCATACCAGCAACTGAGCAACCGCAGCCTCCCATGCAGGCTCTTGAGAAAAGCATCAACCTCCGGCACGGGGGAAACCGCCGTCGCAGTTGCCGGCAGCCAGGTCCGCGCCGTCGGGTCGTTTGGGAAGGAATCTCCGGACTCAATTGCCGTAACCTGCTCCTGGGACCCGACCTTCGCGGGGTTCGTTCGTGTCGTTTGCGGGAAAGCTTGTGATCCGGCGACACACAGTACGACGGAGAGCAATGTGGTTGTTGTCATGATGTCGTGTGCGATCGCCGTTTCAATCCGAGATCGTCAAAAGCAGGCTCAGGGGCGCAAACGCCTTCACGGGCACAGTGATCTTGCCACCGCGAATTACAAGCAGTCCGCCGATGGGGCGACCGCGCAAGTCCGCGGGTTGGACGGATTTCGCCTTTATGGCTTCGGGCAAGGTCACGGTGCAATCGCCGCCAGTGCCGGCCAGTTCCCACAGGCGGAGCAAAGTGCCTTCGCCGTCGGGGTTCGGTCCAAAGGCGGTCACGGTGATGCCTTTACGGGAGAGCGTGAGGCCCGTGGTCGCGGGCGGTAGCAGGCCGGCTTTGTAGTTGCAGAGGCCGGTCAGCATTGGGGCGAGGGTTTCTTCGGACGGCGTCACGAGGTCGCGTTCGGCGTCAAACTTCGTGATGGGCCAAAGGCGGACGCGGGCGCTGAACTCGCCGCTCCAGAAGGAGCGGAAGTTGGTGTTCCATTTGTTGTTGAACAGGTGGACATAGATCGTCGGCTTGGGGTTCGGCCACGTGCCTTTGAATTTATAAATGCCCGGCTCGCCGAGGCTCAGCGCGGGCGCGTCGGGCGAGCACAAACCAACGCCACGGCCCGCCGCGTCACACACGCTCATGCCGCCTTGCGTCCAGAAGAATGCGAAGTTGCCGCCTTCGATCATGTCCTTGGCCGGATCGGTGATCGCGCCAGGCGTGCGGAGGCGGAATTGCGGATCCTTGATCGCCAGCGGAAGACAAATCCAGCCTGCTTCCGGGTTTTCCGTGGCAGGATGGTTGATGATGTTCAGCTTGAGGTCGAGGGCTGGCAGGTCTTCGTAAAGCGTCACCCTGAGGCCGGCGGTGTGCGCAGTTTCGCAGGCAGGCGTGGACGGCACGAGCGTCGCCGTGATACTGAAGCCATTTTGGGTCACTTCGAGGTTCAGGTTCGTCGGCGAGAAATCAAAGTGCTTCGCGCTTTGCGGAACGTAAGTACTCTTGCCGGTGATCGGCCCGTGCGAGCCGCGATACTGAGGGAGGATGTAGCTCTGGATGTAATCGTCGCATTCCTTGCGGGAGAACTGCTGGTAAAGGTATTGCCCGAAGCCGTGCGGCGAATTCGCATCCACCAGTTCCACGCCGGTGGCTTTCTCGATGATGCTGGCGATGCAACCGCGCGCCGGATCGAACGTCACCTTGAGCCACCGGTTCTCGATGGTCGCCGATTTCGCATCGCCGGCTAGGGAAGTCGCCTTGGGCTTGTCGCTGGTGACGACGTAAGTCTTGTAGCCGAGCGGCGGAACATTCTTCGCCACGAAGCGGCCGTTGCGGTGGCTGTGCGCGCCCCAGGTTTGCAGCGCCTGAATTTCGCCATCGTCCACGGATTTCACTGCGGTCTTGCCGGCGATGCTGCCCATGAAAGGAAACGCGAAGTCCGCCACGCCATCGCGCGGCCAGGGCAGGTGATTGAAGGCCACGATGCGCAGGCCGGCCACGTTCACATTCTCCGCCAGGGTGTCCAGTTCCGCATTCAGCTTCGGCATGACGCTATCTTCGACGCGGAAGGCGAACTGATCGTGCTCCTTCCACGAGGCGATCATGTGCTCGTAGTTGGGCGGCATGCCAGCGGCGTAGGCTTGGTAGAACGCCTCGCCGTGCAGGCCAGGAACGAAGTGCTGGTTGGCGAGGCCCCACGTGTGCTCCGACCAGCGCAGGCTACTGTCGTAGCCCGCCGCGATGACTCCGGGTAATGGCTGGAACTGAATGCCCCAGGCGATGTTGAGTGTGCGCAGCGATTCCAGCGCGAAGAGTTTTGGTCGGACGTTGGCGAGCGTCTTCATTGCGTTCGGCGAACTGGCCAGGCCGTGAATCCAACTGTCTGAAACGTTGCCGCGCACAACGGGCAGTTCGGGTTTCTCCGCCAGCAGCGAATCGGCGAAGTCCTCCATCCGGCCCACGGTGATTTTCGCGTTCGGGAACGTTTTTTTGATCGTGGCGATCCAACCGCGCACGGACGCGGCGGAAGGCGGGCCTTCGTTGTCGCCGCCCATGACCATCGCGAGCCACGACTTGTGCGGCCAGTTGGCGGGCGGGAGCAAGCCGCTGTCGTAACCGTTCGAGAAAAAAGTCAACACACGCGAACCGTCCGGACCTTCCCACCAGAAAATGCGCGGCTGCTTGAGCTGGATGTTCGTCGGATTCGCGCCGAGGTGGAAGAACTTCACGCCCGCGTGATGCAACAGCGTGGGGATGATCCAATCGTGGCCGGGCACGTCCGTCATCTTCGCGTCGTTGGGCAGCGGGAGGCCGTATTGGCGGGCGATGCGCGAGGAGTAGATGAAGCAGCGCGCCAGAGTCTCAATGTCCGCCGAGCCGGTCTCTATGGTGTAGGGCAGGGCGTGGATGACGAGGTTGCCGCGCTTGAGCGCCGCCTCGATGCGCTGCCTGCGCGTGGGATTCTGGCCGTCCCAGAGGATCGTCTGCATCGGCCATCCGGGGATCGTCCAGACGAACTGCTCGCCCGGCCCGGCGACTTTGGCGTTCTGCTCCATCGTCTCCAGCGCGCGATCAATCATCGTCGTGCGGTATTCGTGCTCCACGTCGCGGGCCAGCGCCGAATAGCCGATGTCGAAGTGGCTCTTCATCACGAGGACGAAGTGCATCCGATTTGTGGCGTCCGGCTTGCGCGCCGTTTTGTCCGGGCCGAAGTTGTCCGCTGGGGCGAAAAGCACTTGAGCGGACAAAGCAAGCAGTGCTGGCAGGAAGCTGGGCAGAAGGTGTCGCGCAGCGGATCGGTCGACGTGCAGGACTGCGATCTCCGGAGTGTGCGTGCTGGTCATGGGCTGTCGCGAGGAGTGCATACGGGCAATTGGAAGTTTACGGCTTTCTCCGAATGGGAAGGCTGGCTCTGTCATTGACTCAGGGCTTTTCGAGGAGCACGGCGTCGAGACCGAAGTAGAACTTCGCACCGGTCGAGGCGGGATTGGTCCCGACGACCTCGGTCCGCAAAATGAACTTCCCATCCTTCGACTCATGGACGCCGAGGTTGATCGGTCCCGTCGGCGTTGGCTGCTCCGCGTAGCCGTCGAAGATCGGCTCAACCGCTTTTCCGTTCACCGTGAAGCGAAGCTTCCCGTAATCCGTGGCCCGCGTGGCGTGGACCACGAATTTCTTCGCGCCCGGCTCAGCCGCCGGGATCACGAGTTCCACGAAGTCGCCGACCTTCTGCGCCCGGACGAAAAGTTGCGCGCTGGCGCTCCAGCCGTTGCCGAGGCCGCTCAAGTCCTGGGGTTCAGCCGCGATGCCGGGAGTGCGTTCGGCGGTCGCCAGCGATTCGCACTCGATTGCGCCGTAGAGTCTCAACGGCGGTCGTTTGGCGTCTCGCAGCCGGTCAGCGAGCATCGGGAGTTTCGGAAACGGCGCGTGCGGCTCGGTTTGATACCAGAAAGCAACCGACGCGACGTCGTCGGAGAGCTTCTTGTACTTTCCGTCCTTGCCCCAGCCGAGCGCTTGGATCGTCACGCGCAGGTCCTGCTCAAAGTTGATCGGGTCTTGTAGGTGCCAGCGGTAGAGACTCCAGAAATTTGGCGGCTCGGTGTTCTCGGAAGCCGGGAGCACCGTGCCGGAATACATCGTGGTGTAAGGTCGGGAAAAACCGTAGCTGCCGAGGAAATAGTCTTCCGTCCCCGTGCCGCAGATCGTCGGGAACTGCTCGTCGCCATCCATGAAGAACTTGATTTCGCCTTCGCCGAACCAGCCCTTTTCCATCTGCGTCCAAGCGAGGAAAGTCCCAACGTAGCGGCCCCGCCCCTTGACGCCGTCGAGGATGACGCAAGGATTCCGCTTCGCCGTGCTGGCGCGGCGATATTGCGCATGGAAAGTTCCTGCTGCCGTTGGCACTTCGGTCTCCACGTAAGTGATCTGATAGGCGACCAACTCGACATCGTGGTCGGTTTCGTTGGTCAGCGTGATGCGAGCGTTCGTGCGGAACGGCATCGGCCAGAAACAATTCAGCGCGTTGGCGGGATTGACCACGACGGGGAGCGAGTTCACCTGCGCAAACCGGCCATGGCCCACGGCGAAGAAGTCCGGCACAGGCGACTCCACCGAGGGCGTCTCCTCACCATCCCAGTAAAACCGGATGACGAGGCCGCGGTTGAGTCCCTCAACCAGCCAGATGTGTTGGATGATGCCGGAGCCGGCCACATCCATCAGCGTCGCGGTTTGCCTGGCGTTCAGGCGGATGAAGGGGCGGACCTTCCATCCCTGTCCGAGATTGTCCGCCGCGCGGGCGCTCGCTGCGGGCTTCCGCTCAGACGGATTGGGAATGGCCATGCCGCCTTTGCCTTTTGCACCGGTCGGATTCTCGGCGGAAATGGAGCGGGTGCGGCCTCGATCCAGCAACGGCAGGCTGCCAAGGCCAGGCTGGAAACCGGCGGAGAACTCGCCCCGCAAGCGCGGGACGTTGGCTGCAGCCGGTGCAGGGGGTATCTGCTCCGAGGCTGCGACGAGCACGAAGTGTGACGACAATAATACGCAGACCGAGCCCGCAAGTGCGGCAGTGAAAAGGACGATTCGTTTCATGGCTATGCAGCGGTGCGGAAGACAGTATCGTGAATTGCGCGGGGCAAGAACAGCGAACAAGTGAAACTTCAGACGAAGTCAAACAGTATGGTCCGCGATGCACTGGGGAATCGAGCGGCAATTGAAGTCGCTGGCGATAGAGTAAGGTTTCGGGCAGCTGAGTTCAATCGACTTCTCCGCAGTTCTTGTCGGTTATCTCATGAAGACGGAGGCCAAATTGTCTGTGGAATCCAGTGGCACGGCGCCATCGTTGCCCCGCTCTTTTAGACGCCCAAATGTGTTTCGCCGACGAATTTTCTGGTTGATGCCTCACTGTCATGGAGCAATGCTTGGAAAGCCAATGAATGGACGTCACTCCAGTGCCGCCGCTCCGTGGCGGCTTTATCGTGGGAGTCTAGCTCCTCCGCGAGGGATTGATCTCCATCTGTCGAAACCAAGAGCCAAAAGTGCCCAGCAATTCTCTCGAGAATTGGTCTGATGATTGAGTCGCACCCAAACTGACTGAATCACATGCGAACACGGTATTTCTCTGGTGGTCGCTGGTGGGGCGCCGCCTTGCTCGCGTGGGTCTGCGCGCAGGGGGCGGTCCTTTGGTGGCGAGCCCTAAACTCTTCCTCTTCGCGGGACAGTCCAACATGGTCGGTGTCGGCGATCGGACCACGCTGACGACCGAGGAACGGCAGCCCTTGACCAATGTCCTTGTTTTCGTGGCCGACCCAAGCCATGCGCCGCCACGACCCTTCCCCGCTTCTGCGCCTTACACGCGGTTCTGGGTGCCGCCCCAGAGCTTGCTCACCAACTATACCACGTGGGGACTTACGCCGAGCAACGCCTGGAATGCGGTCAACCCCGGCCACTACGACCAAGTGATCAATAGTCACGGACCGGAGTTCACGACCTTGCGGGACCTCGCCAACGCGCTGGGTGAGCGGGTCTATGCCGCCAAATATGCCCTCGGCGGTTCCGGCCTCGATCCCTACTATGCAGGCATCAGCGCCACTTGGTATCCCAACGCCAGCGACCCCGGAACCCCGGCGGAGTACACGCTGTCGCTCTATCATTCGATGCTGTGTTGGGCGACCAATGCGCTGGCGGCTGCCCGGCAGACGGAGCCGGAGACGGAGACTGCCGGCTTTTTCTGGCTCCAAGGCGAGTCCGATGCCACCGATGCCACCACGGCCAGCCTTTACCGGACGAATTTCACCAAGTTCCTCCTGCGTGTCAGGAGCGACTTTGGCCAGACCAACCTGCCGGTCGTGTTCGCCCGGATTGCGAACCTCAGTCCTTTGATGCCCTACGCCAACACCGCCCGCGCCGGGCAAACCGCGGTGGACACCGCGGACACCAACGCCGTGATGGTGAACACCGATGGACTGCCGCTGGACCCCACCTACCAAATCCACTTCACCGACGCGGGCCTCAAAACAGTTGGACAGCGTTTCGCGCAGGCCTGGTTGAACCTGAACCGTCCGCCCCTGGTCGCGAACGGCAACGGCGCGACCAACGTGCTCAGCACGGCCGCGACGCTGACGGGCAGCCTCATCGCGACGGGCGGGGTGCCGACCGACGTGAGCATCTGTTGGGGGACCGGCGGACGGTGGCACGAACAGGTCGGCTGGAGCAACAGCGTCAGCTTGGGCACACTCAGCGCGGGGCCTTTCTTCGCAGCGATCACCAATCTGACGGCGGGCAGCAATTATTTCTATCGCTGCCGGGCCCAGAATGCCTTCGGCGAGGCGTGGGCCAGCCAAACGGCTTCATTCACCACGCTCGCGCTGGGCGCGGACAACGACCATGACGGTGTGCCGGACGCGTGGGAGATTTACTACTTCGGCAACACAAACGCGCCGAACGGCGGACCGGGCGATGACTGGGACAGGGACGGCGTGAGCAATCTGGCCGAGTTTGTTGCCGGTACCGTGCCGACGAATGCGGCGAGCTGGGCGGTGCTGGCAGTTTCACTGGCGAGCAATGACGTCATGGTTTCCTTCCCTGCGCTCCGGGCAGCCGGCTATGGTTATGAAGGCAAAACGCGCCAGTACACCTTGGAAGTCAACACCAACCTGACCTCTGGCAGTTGGCAGGAGCTTTCCGGTTGGGTGAACGTGGTTGGCGGCGACAGCACCAAAACCTGCACGAACCCAGCCACGGCGGCGACGGAATTCTATCGGCTACGCATGGAGTTGAAGTAACGAGGTCGGGCGATGGGCGCCCCCTGCTCTGGCTCGGAGAAGGCCGGCGTCAGCAAAGGTTGGGTGGCTTTGGATGGATTCCGCCCGTGATGAAATGCTTTGACATGAAACGCCAGAACGAGACCGCTGGGTCACGGCGGAGGGTGCCGGAGGCCGGGCGGACGTGGCCTGGACTGCGAGCCCTTTCGTGGAAGGGCGCTTTCACTTTGATTGAGCTACTCGTGGTGATCGCCATCATTGGCATTCTCGCCGCACTCCTCTTGCCAGCTCTGACTGTGGCGAAAGAGAAGGGCCGCCGGGCCTCGTGCCAGAGCGGCTTGCGCCAACTGGGCTTGGCCCTCCACATGTATGGCGGCGACAATCAAGACAAGCTCCCGTCGGGAGTCCGGGACGATGGATATTCGCACACGATCTGGATCAGCACGAATACCTTCAATGCCATCAAGCAGTACAGCGGCACGAACATGAGCACGTGTCCCAGCCTGGCGGGCCGGTTCCAGTACCACAACCCTGGGGTCGGCTGGGTCATTGGCTACAGTTACAACGGCGGCCACAAGAAACCGTGGTCCGGCGAGCCAGCGCCGCCGTGGATTTCTCCGCAGAAGCTGTCGGAGAGTCCCGCACTGACGCTGGCGTGCGATCTCAACGCCTGGGAGGAACCTTTTAGCAGCTATGACGGGTGGGTGATTGCCCCGCACTGCCGGAGTGGCGCCGCGCAACAGGCCGGCGTCCCGTTCATCTGGGTCAAGCAGATCACCAAGCCCAAGGACGTAGGTGCCCAAGGCGGCAACGTGCTGCTGCTCGACGGCTCGGTCCACTGGAAGAATCTCAGCAAGATGACCAACTATTGGGCCTTTCAAGGTGGAGTCGGTTGGAATGCCTGGTGAGGCCATCGGCACAGAGCTTCAAGCTCGCCGCGAAGTGCGAAAAACGTCGGACCACATCGCGGGGGTTCTTTTGAAATCCGCGGGGGTTAGTCACACCGTTGGTCTACATCTCCCCCAACGCCCAAACCGAAATCCTCGACCGCTGACCACCCGCCCGCTCCCTCCCGACTCTTCCCGCGCCCCCCGCCTGCCTCGCCAAGCTGGTGGTCACGGGAGGCGCTTTGGCTCTGTTTCTGGGTTTCTGCGGTGACCGCGCCTGGTCACACCCCGGCCTGGGTGGATTGATGATGGCACTCTCCTCGACGGCCTTTGTGATGCAGTTGCTGAGTGACTGCAAAGAACTGAGGACCGATCAAGGGCAGGTTTCCTTCGCCGTGTTGCGGGCCCGAGATTTGGCAGTCGTTCCGTTGTCAGCCTGGGTCCCCATGGTCGCGCGGCGATCGCGTGATCAGCGCTCCTCACTCGCTTGAATCACCGCCAACTGAGAATTGACCCACACTACCGCTGAAATCCCAAGCATCATGAATGTTGTTGACGGTCTGCTGGAATGGGCGCATAGGTCACTCAAGACCTGCGGGGTTGGTCGGCGCCAAGATGCTTGTTCTTGGATCGAGTTTGGTGTGACGCCGGCACCGCCCGACGGGTTTAA
>Ga0315277_10003756_pt1 | contig 20524 bp, 18 predicted proteins | sample YL17G05_15_MG_FD_203695 | JGI IMG/M metagenome (GOLD analysis project Ga0315277, IMG submission 203695) | Sediment microbial communities from Yellowstone Lake, YNP, Wyoming, USA - YL17G05_15 | ecosystem: Environmental > Aquatic > Freshwater > Lake > Sediment | place: USA: Wyoming | collected... | reverse complement strand
GTAGCCGCCGAAGTGATGAGGCGGACAGGTGGCGGGTGGGAAAGCGTTCGCCTCATCACTTCGGCGGCTACAGTGTGTCGCCCTTATTATTGATTCGTGAGAAATGCGGGCTAAACCGCCCTGTTTCCCTTCGTCTCTTGCTTTATCGTTCCAAAAGGACCATTTTGAATCGGCTAAAGCGTGCATCTTTCAGCAGCGTAATAGATAAGCAACACGTGTAATTTCAACAATATGTGGTATTCATAGGTCGTCATTCGATGATCCTTATGACTACAGAAAAAAAACAACCAAGGCGCAAAAAAAACAGGACATTCCCCAGAATTCGGCCGTTGGTTGTTTGAAAGGCTTACAAACACTGCGGAGGCGCGGCCTGCAAAGTGGAATCGTGGTTGCGTGAACCTCTGGATTGCGGCACGCTCTGCTGCCGCTTTGATCTCCACAAAAAACCGCCCCTCGCGAGGAAAAGCCCCGCAAAACAGCGGCAGCAGAGCGTGCCGCAGTCCACAGAAAAAGCTATCCTTGGGGAATGTCCTCGCAAAAAAAATGCTTGATACTCTGTTACCTGTTCGGTATCCAATTGTGTCATAAGGGATGGATCCCTTCCGAATAGTCTCAAATCCCATCGCAGCCAGGGAAGGCGCGGGAGGTGGCGAGATGCAAAGCCGCAGGTCTCTCGTTGTTGTCGCTTTCATCGGCATGATGGCGGCGAGCGTGCCGGCGCAAATCCTCTTTGAACTTTCGCAGGACCGTCTGACCACGCCACCGGTCGCTGTGTTCGTGGCCGGGTCGTTCAACGATTGGAACACGACCGCAACGGCGATGGCGCTTGCGGGGACAACCTGGCGCGCGCAAGTGAAGCTGGCCGACGGCCGCCATTTCTACAAGTTCGTCTGGCGCGACGGTCGAGGGCAGTCCAACTGGATGAATGACCCGACAAATCCGTTCCTCGCGGACAATGGCGTCTGTGGTGCGAACAATTTCATCGGCGTTCGCCGCGGCGTCCGCGAAGTCACAACGGCGGGACTGGAGCGGTTTGAATGGAAAGCGCCGGCGGCCAAATGGGTGGCAGTGGCGGGTGACTTCAACAATTGGTATCTGGGTCAGTTCCCCATGGTGCGGCAAGACAACGGCACGTGGGTTGCCTATTTGCCGATTCGCCGACCGTTCGCCTACAAGATCATCGAGGACGGCATCTGGAAACTGGATGTCGAGGATCGGGCGATGAAAGTGCCCAATAGTCAGGGAGGCATGAATTCCTTTCGGCCCGCAGCCTCGGTGACGTCGCCCTCGTTGGTTGTGATCACGCGGGCAATCGCGCCGGGCGACGCTCGCGAATTGGATACGATCAAATCCCTTGCCGCAGACGGCGATTATGGCCAGGCGGTTGCCCTGGCGCGAAAGGTGGCCGAGGTCAACGCGGCCGCTTCCGGCTCAACCTCGCCGCTCGTCTTGCGCGCCCTCGACCTGGAAGCCTCGATCCACAAACGCTGGGCGCGTCTCGACGATGCCGCAACGTGCTGGGAACGCCTGGCCCAGTCAAACGTGGACACAACCGCGACCCGCCGGGCCTTCAACGAACTCGCCGCCTATTACATGTTCGTGACCAAGGATCTCGACGCTGCCATCCGACTGAACGAAATCGCTATCAGGCGGGCACCGAACAATCTCGAACTCATCCGAGCCATCGTTCGCGACGTAACAGGCGTTTATGAGCAGAGACGCTTCGCCGACACGATAGCCCTGGTGGACGCGACGGTGGCGCTTTTGCCGCCGCCCGAAGGACAGGACAAACAATATGCATGCGAATTGGCGGAACTGTGGGTGACAAAGGGTGTGGCGCATTACTTTCTTAAGGAGTGGGACAAGGCGCGCCAGGCGCTTGAAACCGGGATTCGCGTTCATCCCTGGAAGGATTCTCAGGAGGTTCAGCTTGCACGCAGATGGCTTGAAGGAATTGACAAATATGGAACGAAGCCTCCGCCACCGGGGAAGTGAGCGCGGAGCGGCGACTACCGTGCCGGACCTAGAGAAGGGTGCGAAATTGAACGTCTAACGGGGAATGCGGGGAGAGGCTTTAACAAGCAGGTTTGCGCGAGTCCACAAAGGAGGGAAAGATGACGGCAGCGAGGCTGGGACGTGATGCGTTGCTAACGCTGGCGCTCACGGTTTCACTCTGGACGACCACGCTGACCCAACCGGCATGGGCCGTGAACTGCCCCTGTCCGGGCCTCAATTGTACGCATAATTCAAGCTGCTCGGGGTGCGCAACGGGGTCATGCGCCTCAAGTATCTTTGGGTGCAATGCAGGATCCGGCTACTGTGGATGCGGGATAACCTGCTCAAAGAAACCCGCGCTGTGTGGCGGGATTAAGGGGCAGTGCAGCCAGGGAGCATGTTGTGGCGCGACTCTAGGAAGCAGACCCTGCCATGTATTTTGCGCAAGAACCGGGCCTGCCGACTGCGGCGGAGGGTTGCAGGCTTCGACGCACTGCGGCGATGATGGCAGCGCGGGCTGTCAGCAGGGAAACGCCTGTTACAGCAACGGAACGTGCGGCCGCTACTGCAAGAATGGTCCCATCGGTGGGTGCCCGAACGACTTCTGCGGGTGCGGGTGTGCCGGCTGGGGCTGTGCGTGCATTTACTATCTCGAATGCGGATGGGGAGGGGATTGCTCTTCAATTGGTTGCCAAGGAGATAGCTGTCAGTGCGGCTATGTATGCCCCAATGGACTCGGCACCCCATGCCCCGGCATTGGATGCAACTTCAATGCCGGAAAGGGCTGCGGCGGTGCTGGTTGCGCAACAGGGGGCTGCTCGAGTATATGCCGGCTATCGTCGTGGCAATGTGCGGGCCAACAAGCTTCGTGCACATGCGGCGGGACAAACTGCGAGTGTGGTACGATCTGCCTAAATGGCTGGCAGCCCTGCAATGGCAGCTTTAGTTGCGGGACAAGCGCTCAGTATGGCTGCAACGCTGATGTGCTATTTCCACTGCTGGGAAGCACAAAATGTGATTGCGGTCTTCTTTGCTCGTCCAAAGCGCCGACGTGCAACAAGGTTCTGGCAACTTGTGGTGGGTCGCACACGAAGTGCCCGGGTACCATACTGAAGTGCTCGGGCGGTCCTGGAGCGAGCTGTGGATGGTGTAACCTGAAACAGATTGATTACCCCTGTGACGGCTCAACAGATTGTGGCTCCCCTCTCTATGGTTGTCGCCTTCGATGCTGCACCTCGAAGTGTCCCGTCGTGTTCTGCAGCAAGAACCCGGCGGGGCGCAATTGTGGCCAGCCGCCTGGAACTTGTACCGGGAGCGGGTGCAGCCTTGCAAAAGCCGGATGTACGCAGAGCTGTGGTACTCTCGACTGGTGCCCAGGAAAAAACGGAAAAACATGCGGCGGCCCATATGATTGCTGGTACAACCCACCAGGTTGCGGAGGAGACTATTGCGATTGCCCGACCTACTGCACGAATGTTGTGCCACTGTGTGGTGGACTTGCCCCCTGCCAATATTGCTGCGATACCGACTGCAGCCAGACCGGATATTATCCATGCTGCGGCGGGTGTGTTGATGGAAGCCTGGTGGGGTGCCTCGTGATTTGTCAGGGAACCTGCGGCACATGTTGCGGCGGTTGCGCAGGGGCTCATGTACCGTGATTAACCTATTGACGGTGAATGTGTGGATCACTAAACTGTCAGCTATGCTAGCGTTCGGTATTCTGATGAGGAGGCGGGAAAGATGAGAGCATCTTGCTATCTCATTTTCTTTGTGTTTCTCGTCGTACTTGGTGGGATTGAGGGAAGGGCTTGGGGAGAGGACCCCATCTCCCTCAAACTCGCCGAATTTAGCAGCTCAATTGGAACGGCATCTCCCGCGGCGACTACCGATTCAGTGCAAGCCTTCTGTTCCGAGCTGAAGGGCCTGTGTGAAACCACTCCAGACCTGCCCTCCAAAATCGAAGCCTACTGGTTGCTTGGGTTGATAGCCTTAGCGAACCATTCTCAAGATGAGAGAAAGTGCTTCGAATCGGCCGCGGCAGTCTACGTGCGTATCAGAGAAGGAACCATCAATTCATCCGCTCTTCTCGCCGCCGGACTGTGCTATCAGCAACTTGGCCGGATCAGGGAGGCCATGGCCACCCTGCATAAAATAGCCGACGAAAACACCGAATTCGCTGACTTCGCAAATCAGCATTTAGCTGAGCTATATGAACAAGAAAGAGATCGTGCTCGCGCAAAGAGCAGCTTCGAAAAAATCAGAGGGCCCGGCGTGCGTCTTCTGGTTGTCCGAAGATTCCCTAACCTTGGGCAGCGCGAAAAGACCGAAGAGGAAAGAAAAACCGAAGCCGCAACTCTCTCGAACCGAATAGCGACATGGGTAGTTCCGATGTATTCCAATTCTGCCACTTCGATCCCTCACGAAATCAGTCTAAAGTTAACACAAACAACCAAGCTGATTCGCACGGTAAGCGTCCTTGTCGAGCGCTTTCGGATGCGGTACGGGCGTTACCCGGCCTCTTTGGAGGAAGTCGCTGTGCGCATCAAGGGATTCATCCCTATCGACCCATTCCAGCCGCGTATGCGCTTGCGTTACGAGATGACGGGAGATCGCCTTCTTATCTGGAGCGTCGGGCTAGACGAAAGAGACGACCATCATAGCGTGCAGTGGAAACCCGGGCAAGCGCAGGGCGACATTATCGCCTCTCGCACCAGGGACTGACCGGCGGCAGGACGGAATAGTATATTATTGAAAGGAGAGAAAAAGATGAATAGTAAGCATTGCGCTGCAGTGATACTCATCTGTGCGACCTGTGCCTCTGATGTAATCGCAGCAGGAGGTACGCCAGAGCAGTCGGCCACCTCGTACAGCCAGACGGAGTTTGCAAAGGCGAGGACTCTGTCGCGTGAGGGAAAGTATCGGGAGGCGGCTGCGGAGTACGACGCAATGGCCCTGAAGAACCAAGGAGAAGACGAACCAGCCAAGTCGTCCCGCCTGGACGCGCTTTACTGGGCGGCCATGTGTTACATAGACGCGAGCGAGTGGTCGGAGGCCAAACGTCGCTTTGAGAAGATCATTGCCTCTGGCGAAAGCGACAAGCCTATCATTGGGGGCTTCCCGTCCGGCTTTAGAAGAATGATTGTCGCTTACGAGGGCCTAAGCGAAGCCGCAACGAAAGAGAAAGATTACAAACGCGCTCTTTCTTACGCAGAAGCGGCAAGGAAGAAATTAAACGACCGATTGGCCTCCATAGAGAAAAAAACTAAGGCGCATAAAGCATCGCCCGCGGACCTGGAATTACGAAAGTGGATATTAGCTATGAAACCGCTCTTCGATTGGAAGATCGCTCACCCGGAGCAAATTGAGACTTACTATTACAGTACCCGCACACAGCCCCCTCCAGCTAGCGCGCCAACGACCAAGGAAGGGGAAGAAACGACGGCGGCTGCTAGTTGCGGGTGTGGGAATGTTGCAGTGATGCGGCGGGCTGGACCCCTCCGTATCCCGGTCCAGTCGGGATGTGGGTGTGGGGCAACTTCAGCGACGGCAACGGCATCGTGCTGCACCGTGGGCGATGCGACGACAACTTCCAGGCCGCTTGGCGTGACCGAGCGTTATCAGCCCGTTCGACCTTGAAGCGGCCGGCCCAATGTATGGGAGGTGCTCTATGAACGATGAGCTCTTTATGGAGGGGAAAACGATGCGCGCTTTTACGTTGATCGAATTGCTGATCGTCGTGGCGATTATTGCGATTCTGGCGGCGATTGCGGTGCCCAACTTTATCGAGGCGCAGACGCGGGCGAAAGTCTCGCGCTGTCAGGCCGATCAGAGAACCATCTCCATTGCCCTGGAAATGTATTTCGTGGACGAGAACTACTATCCGCTGCGAAATTCCCGGATGAGTCCGCCGAAGTTCTGGCAAAGGCAACTCACGTCCCCGGTTGCCTATCTCTCCTGCTGCTTCGTGGATTGTTTTTGCACCAACGATGATCCCGCCAACAAATGGTATCAGTATGCTCACTGCGAGATGATGAAAAGTTGGATTCTGGTCAGCGTCGGTCCGGACCTCCGGGATAACTTTGACGAAGCGGCCTGGAAGTGCGGCATGGGGTCCACCTATCCGCCGATATATGATCCGACGAACGGCACGGTCAGCCGTGGCGACGTCTGGCGGATCAGCAAACAGGGCGGTCCCATCCCGCCGGGATGCTGCGAGCTGATGTAATTTTGGATTTTCGATTTTGGACTTTGGATTGCGGAATGGAAATGTGGGATTGCGTCGTCTGTGCGAAAGCCGTTTGGTGAAATGCGTCGCGCGGGGAGTAGGTTTCGCCGCGGCGCTGTTGGTCGTTTGGCTCGCCCTTCCGATCTGTATTCCATCCGGCGACGTCGCACGAAGCGGCGGGTCCGGCAAGTGGCGCACCCTGCCGGTTGGAACTGGCCTCTGTCCCGGTGTTGCCGTTGACCTGTCCACGCCGGCAAAAACGTTCCGTTCCTATCTGGATTCCTACGAAAGGTCCTATCCCGAAGGGATGTATCAGTGCATGTCGCGGCGGTTGCGGGAATGCTGCGGCTGCGCCAGTTGCGTTGAATTCTGCGCAAAGATGAATGCGGCGCCTTCGTCAAGGCAGCAAGACGGGCGTATTCTGAATTACTACCGAAGCCTCCTGCCGTCAATCGAGGATCAATTTGCGATGTGCTCGACGGCTGCCGGCCAATTCGACTTCGTATTTTCTGCGAAAGCCGGCGACAGCGCCCCTGCCGGAGCATCACGTTTCGCCTTTGTTCGGGAAGATAGCCAGTGGCGAATCGAGGTCTTCGAGGTTCATGTTCGCCAGAAATGAGACGCGAGCCATAGCATGGAGAGGAAAACGATGCGCGCTTTTACGTTGATTGAATTGTTGATCGTCGTGGCGATTATTGCGATTCTGGCGGCGATTGCCGTGCCCAATGTTCTGGAAGCGCAGACGCGGGCCAAAGTCGCGCGCTGTCGGGCCGACCGCCCAGAGAGATGGTAACGCCCTTGTCCGCTATCTTTGGGAAGCCATGTTGGCTTTCTGCGCCGATCGTGGATCGCCCTGCTCGGCCGATCAAACGCCCCACGAGTTTGTCGGCAGCCGCCCGGCGCCCCTCGAGGGTTTCGAGACGCCTGCGCGCTACATTACCGACCTTTTTGTGTTCAGCGAATTTTCAGATCAATCCGTTCCCGACTCAGCCAGTCCCGGCCTCAAGGAGTTTTGGACCGATTTGCATCACCACGCAACCGGCACGTAGGATAGGTTGCCAATCACAAGCGTTTCACGGTTTTGGAGCCGTGCTTTAGACGGCTTGGCGCTTGTTTGCCCCCGGCTTCAGCCGGTGGGTCAGGGCCGCCCACCTCGGTTCCAAGCATGCTTCAGCATGGCTTCTCGAATTGGCTTTAGCCGCTGCCTGCAAGATCCCTTGGCTGAAGCCTGTCCGAGAAGCCCGGCTCAAGCCGGCTGGACCCATCCGAGATTTGCTTCTATCCCACCGGCTGAAGCCGGGGGCAAACGAGGAGCCCGCTGAAGCCGGGCTAACAAAACGCATGCGCAAAACGTGTTCCCTTACGGAATGTATCCCCTCCGACACGTTACAATTCAATGCGTTACGTCTGAGAAATCATTAAACGCTTACGGTTGCCAATCTGTCTCACTGAAAGCGAGTATTCAGGGCAATTCTGCGGGTTGGCCGACCGGTTCCACAGGTTGCCGATCTGGCCCACTTCGAATGCCGCGCGTGGGCAGTTCGCGCGAGGGCAACGGAACGCGAGCTGCGTGGCTGAAAGGTCCCGCGCGCAAGGCCTTCGCCATTTCGGTCGGCTTGTGTTTGGGGAAAAGGACGCTGTAGGAAAACAGCGATATGCCGTGCGCTCCGACCTGACGCGCCATCTCGATCTGCTCGATCAGAATTCGCGGATCGTTCGGGGATCGCTTGTCTTTCGCGCTGGGCGGATCGGTCAGGACGCGCGGATCGTTGCCCGGCGCCTTCAATCCGGCGATGACCAGCCGGCCGCTTCCATTGTTGACATAGTCGGTGACATTGCGGGCGACCTCGGCATTGTCGGGCGTGTAGATCATCGGGAATGCGGCATCAATCTTGCCCGCCGCCATCCATTCGAGCGAGCGCTGCATCAATCGGTCGCGTGTGCGAATCGGGTCGCGGAACACCGATGCTGAGATCAACAAATCGGGCTTAACCTTTTTGCACTCGTCGCAAATCCGACGGACTACCTCGCTGACTTGCCGGCCGCGCCATTGAGTCCAAAGCTCCGACGTCTCTTCCGGCGTCTTGCCTGTCTCCTCGCGAAACCGCCGAAGACTGACGGGGTCATACGAGTAATCGCCGATGTCGGGATAGCGACAATAGTCCAAATGGATTCCATCCACATCGTAACGCTCGGCGACCTCGCGAAACACCGAGACCGTATAGTCTTTCACCTCGGGAAGGGCTGGATTGAGAAACGAGTAGTAGTCTCTTTTCTGCGGCGACAGATCGCGATCCCACGGAATCATTTTGCGGCCCTCGCGATCCACCACGAACCATTCGGGGTGTTGCGTCCAAACCTGGCCGACTTCGGGCGGCGAATATTTCTGACTCATCCAGCCGGGAAAGACGTTCATATAGGCGTGCAACTCGACACCGTGGCGATGGGCACGCTCGATGGCCAGCGCGAGCGGATCGAAACCCGGATCGTGGCCGGTCGTCGCCGGTCCGGTGCTCGTCAATTCCCACGCCCAAGGCTCGATCGAGGAGCGATAGAAAGCGGTTGCGTTGCCGCGCACCTGGAAAAGAATCATATTGAAGCCCGTCTTGGCGCAATTATCCACGATCCGTCGAACATCGTCAGGTGTTTTGTAGTCCCAGCGCGTGACCCAGACGGCGCGGCCCTCGACTGTGTGCAACGCCCGGTCGGCCATGCTTTGCTCATCGAAGACAATCCGCCGGTCCCGCACCGGCGCGCGCGCACATCCCACCGCAACAATCAACGCCGCGACTACCAGCGGCCATCTGCAAACAATGCGATCTACGACAGCACGATTCCCTTCCAACATGGCAGCCTCTCCCATTTCCTTCTCACACCCGCTCTGGCCTCTTGCGTTGTCGGCTTTCCAACTTCTTGCCTCTTACCTCTAACTTCTTTCTGCAAGGGCGGTTTTGCTCACGCCCGGTAACAGCAAGCGGCCTCCCGAAATGCGATACAACATTCGCCCGACCCAGGATGTAGCGATCGAGACCATACGCCGGCCAATGGGCGCCGGTCGCGTTGCGGCATCAATTTCAATCCGTATGTTTTCGAACCCGGTCTCGCGAAGCATCCGGGTCAACACGGATGGCGGGTAGTCGAACAAGTGATAAGGGGGATCGTAGAGCGCGGTTCGACGGCCCAGTCGCGCAAGAAACTTCACAATGGGTGTTGTGTGGGGCACACGCACCAGACAGAGGCCACCGTGCTTGAGCGATGCGTAAATCTTGCGAAGACCACCCATGGGGTCGGTCACGTGTTCGAGCACATAGAACATTGTCACGACATCATAGTGGACAAGCGGTAGGTGGGCCGTCGCCAATGTTGCGGTTTGAACCGCAAGCTCTTTTCGCTGACAAGCAGCCGCGGCCTGCTCGCAGATTTCGATGCCCTCCACCTGCCAGCCCACACTGCGCATGACCTCGAGAAAATGCCCGTAGGCACAGCCCACGTCGAGCAACCGCCCACCCGAAGGATGGCTTTGGATCAAACGCCGACGCGCCGTGCGATAGAGCGGCGCCATCATGCGCTTCCAGTTCGCGATCGCCTCGGGATCATTCGGCAGATACTGCTGATAGGAACGCGCAAGCCAATCCGGGGTTGGACGCGGGTTCAGATAGACCAAGCCGCACTGCCGACACTCGACCATCCGAAAGCCCCGTTGGACATCCGCCAGGACGTGGTCGTCGGCCCCACACAAGGCACACGCTGCGGCCTCCATCTCGGCTTCCCCGGCGAGCACGGGGCGGTCGCCCAATTGCCCGCGGATAGACCTTAGGTTTGTTTGCTCACTCACTTCCATCCAACCGCTTCCCTGCGAGAAAGATTTCCTCTATTTCTTTCCCCCAACGGTGCCTATTTAGGGGGACCCGTTGCGAAGCGCAAGTGGAGATGGTTTCAATCGGAATCGAGTCTGGCGCCGGTGGCCGGGGGCACGCCCTGATTCTCAGGGCGCGACTGCGCTGGAGCTTTTCATGCTCCTGCGCAGGGTGAAGATGATAACAAAGGCCAGCGCGTAGAAGGCCATACCCACGCTCATCATGGCTTTGAACCCGAAATTCAACGCCAACACGAGCGAAAAAATCGAGGCAAACACGGAGAAGGCTCCGTTCACGCCCCATCCCCACGGCACCAAGTGCGCGTGGAACCGCCGCACGATCTGCATTCCCAAGGGAAAGCACATCCCCATGAGAAAGCCTGGCGGAAAGATGATCGCAACCGCCAAGACAATCCGCAAAGGTTTGTGGAGCCACATGAGATTGGTGAAGCTGTCGTAAACGAAAAGAATGTAACCGAGGACGATGAAAAGAATGCCGGCAAGGATCGCGAGCAATTGGCGAGGCGCCGGCTCTGCCGCCCAGCGGCTCGATGTCAAACTTCCCAATCCGCTCGAACAAAGAAGAGTGGTCAGGACCACAACGAACGAATAGGTCGGATGGCCCAGGAAGATGGTCAGCCGCTGGATCAGCGAGATCTCGATGAGCATGTATCCCACGCCCAGCCCGGCGAAGTAAGTCAGGCTTCGGAGACGATAGGGCGCTTTGCGGATTTCCACATTTCGACCGAGGTAGAGAGGCGCGAAAACCGTCAGCAATCCCAAAAGACCGAAAACCACAAACATTCCATAGAGCAGGGGCAAGGCAATCTGGCGCGAGGGATGATCGCCGGGATCGGGACGAAAAACATCGCGAAAGTAGCGCATGAAAAAGAAAAAAGGACGATCATCGGTTGGAGGAGCAAGGTTCTTGGGATAGGTCCCGATGAGTTTGGCCCGTCCCGGCAAGCCATACGCCTGAGGATGGATCAGCGACCGGAACAGGCGCGAATACGCCGAAGGCTCCAGATTTGACTCCTCAATGCCTGGAGCGTAAACGACGCTGAATTTCCACCGCCTTGCCGCGGCGAGAACGGTCGAAGTCTCATCGGCAGTGAACACGCCATTCTTGAGCAGGACTGTCGCTCGGCGGTATTGCTCTCTTGCCTGTGACATAACGATCAATCGCTTTTCCACGTCATCCAAGCCATTGCGAAGCAAATACTGAATGAACATGTTGGTCAGCCGCAAAGCCTCGTCCCAATAGTAGTAGCGCGTGATGGAAAGAATTCCTTCCGGCTTGAGATGCGTAACGTAATCCCGGACAGCCTCGATGGTATAAAGGCTGTTCTCATTGAACATGTAAGCGCCAGAGGCAGCCGCAGCCCAAGTGTCAATCGCGGTAATTTGGATCACATCGTAGCGGCTTGGAGAGCCGGCCACAAAATTTCGCCCTTCGGCTACACGTAATGACACATTGGGGAATTCGAAGATACGGCCGATGTAATCGGCATAGACCTGCGTCACGAGCCGGACGATCACCGGGTTGATCTCGACCGCCATGATGCGCTTCTGGCCAAACAGGAGCGCACCGAGCACGTCCAAGCCGCCCCCGGAGCCAATGATCAGCACGTCGCCGCCCGGCTTGAGGCGATGAACCACTTGCTGGGGATCCGCTTGCACATAGTCCAGCTTCGAGAAATCGCCATCGAACCGATGCAAATAGGTTGGCGCCCCCGCGTCGTTGGTCACCCGCATTCCTTGGACGCGCTGGTCGCTGAATCTTCCCCACTGGGGCGCAAAAACCGCCACCCGTGAGATGGGACTCCATTTCTCGAAAACCATGCGCGATTCGTGCGTTTGGGCAGTGGCCGGATCGTAGCTCTTAACCGTGATCACTTTGAGCAAATCCAGCCGATCGTTGCAGAGAAACAGGATCAGAAACAGCGCCGCCATCGCCGCTGCCGGAATGCTCCGCCAAGAACGCGCCTGACGGCTGGAAAACAGCCATGCCGCCGCGCAAGCGCCCGCGGATACAGCGAATGTGATCGCCGGGGCGCTGAAATGATAGAGAAGCGGGACCACAAGCAGGCTTCCCAACGACGCACCGACGAGGTCGCTGAAATAGACGGCGCCGATCTGCGCGCCATAACAGAAAAGGGCGATGGTGATGCACATCCCGGCGCAGAAAAAGGAAACGAACAAGAACAACAATTCGATGCCCAGAACCAGGTAGAAGCCCGGGGCCGAAATGCTATACCGCGATAGGTCCGCGTGCAGGTGAAAAGCAATGGCCACCGGTGTGACAACCGCAAAGAGAAGCGAGAAGAGCGCCAGATAGTAAGTGTGTTTTTCTCCAGCCAGCTGATTCGCAAACACATAGCCAATCACCCCGGCCGCCGCCGTGCCCAAGAGCGCCAAAGAAATGGCCAAAAAGCCAAAGTAGTACCACAAAGTCACCGAAAAGATGCGCGTGATGTTCACTTCCAACAGGAGGGCACATAGAGCGATGAGCCCTATCCCCAGCAACACGGTTTTCGGAACGCTTTTCACACGAGAATCCTTATAGGCCGCAGCAACTGTGCATCTTCGTTGCGCAACAACAAGACTTCTGTTTCCGACGATACCTGCAAGAAATTTCTCAGGGGCAACCGGCGATCCGGAATGCACGAATAATTTCTTGCCTTCGCAGAACGGGCAATCAAACAATTGCGAAGAGAACTTGGACCGAATTCCTGTCCGTTTCACCTTCTTGTGCGCGAACTGAGGACGGAACAAGCCGTGGGCCGCAAGAAAAACCGCAACTCGCCGCGTCCATCAAGCGAACGAGTCCGCATCGTCCCTAAGCCGTGGGGTGAGGAATGGTGGCTGGCCCAGACGGATCGCTATGCAGGGAAGTTGTTGGTCATCCGCAAGGGTCATCGCTTTAGTCTGCAATATCATCGCGTCAAACATGAGACGCAGTTTGTCTGGGATGGCCGGATCAAACTAGAAATCGGTCCCGACGCCGAGCATCTCGAAACGCGGATTCTCGGCCCGGGCTCGGTCACACCAATCCCGCCGGGAACCTACCACCGCCTCGAAGCGCTCGAAGACTCCCATGTGTTTGAGGTCTCGACATCCGAACTCGACGATGTCGTCCGCGTCAGCGACGACTACAACCGCGAGGGCACCAGCGAACCCTAAGGAAGACACTCTTCGTGGTCTGTCCTCAAGTCCTGCGGGCCGTCCGTTCGTTATGGGTGATGCGTATAACCCATGCGTCGTTGCGAGGAGCCGCTTTGTGGCGACGAAGCAATCCCCTTGTCGGTCTGTCCCGATATGGGATTGCCTCGCCACCGTCCATGGTGGCTCGCAATGACACCGATGTTGATTGCATCAAGTACCGTGTGACAAACTACTGGACCATCACACCGCTCAGAAACTCTTCGCCATTTCTTTGGCCTTGGCGACGGCGGCATCGTGCTTTTGCGCCGCCACGGCGGGTCCGCCGCCTAAAGTGGGTTCCACGACCACCGACCGCACGTCCGTGATTCCCATGAAGCCCAACGCGCACTCCAAATACGGTTTTTGAAAGTCGAAGTTCTGGGCGCCGGTTCCCTCGGGATATTCTCCGCCGCGCGCATAAGCGACGAAAGCACGCTTTCCGAGAATCAATCCTTTGTAACCTTCGGCCGGCGAAAAGGAAAACGTATAAGTCGGCTGAACGATAATATCTATGTATTGTTTCAGTCTGTAGGGAATGCCAAAATTCCACATCGGGACTGCGAACACGTATTTGTCGGCCGACTTGAATCCTTCGATCACCGCTTCGACCGCTTTCCACGCGGCTAGTTCTTCCCGCGAATGCTGCTGGCCATGAAGAATGGTATATTTTGCCTGCACGACGAGGCCATCGAAGACCGGCAGGTTCGACGTGAAAACGTTCAGGAGGGTGACCTGATCATTTGGGTGATCTTTCCGATAGGATTCAAGAAACGCATCGGCGACCGCGATGCAATGGGAACGCTTTTCACGCGGTGATGCCTGAATATATAGAATCTTACTCATCGTAGTTCTCCTTTTCCCTTTCGGGCGTGGAATCAGACGGCCAAAGTTTGAAAAACGAGCCGGCTCGGGTCAATCGCATTGTGGAAAAAACTTCACGTTCTGCCCAGTTCATCCGGGCTTTGCGATTGCAAACAGGCTTTCCTCTTGCTTCTTCGTTCACACCTCGTATCCTCTTCATGAGCGAGGAATCTCGCGCAAGCGATCCGTGTGAGGCTAACCATGAAGCGCCGTGAGTTCATTCATCAGAGTGCCGTCGGGCTGGGAACAGCCGTTGGATTTCTGCCATTACCTTTGCGAGCCGGAGTACCAGGCGATTCCGCCGCCGGCAAAAGTGCCCGGGCTGGCGAAGTGCTTTACAATGGCATTCAACTGCCCACGCCGTGGCCGCCGCGACTCGAAGAGGTTCCGAAAGATCCCGTAACCCCACCCTACCTTTTGTCCCCTCCCGCCGTCATTCCGATTGACCTCGGCCGCCAGCTTTTCGTGGACGACTTTCTAATCGCTGAGACCACACTCAAGCGAACCTATCATCGAGCGGAATACTATCCCGACAATCCCATCATGAAGCCCGACAAACCCTGGGAACAAGGCAACGGACAGCCGCCCTGCGCAATGGTTTTCAGCGATGGCGTCTGGTATGATCCACGCGACCATCTTTTCAAAATATGGTATATGGGCGGTTATGTGCGATCCACCTGTTACGCCATGTCGAAGGACGGCATCCACTGGGAAAAACCCGCCCTCGATGTCAAGGCGGGAACCAATATTATTCACACGGGCCATCGAGATTCCAACACGGTCTGGCTTGATCTTGAAGAGAAAGACCCGGAACGGCGATATAAGATGTTTCGCTCCACTGTGGGACAAGGCAAGATTCAGGGAAAAGTGCCGTGGTGTCTTTCGATTCACTTCTCGCCCGATGGGATCCATTGGAGCGAGCCGCCTTTGTTCAGCGGACCGTGCGGTGACCGCACAACGGTCTTCTGGAATCCGTTCCGAAAGGTGTGGGTCTTCAGCTTGCGCCATGGCTGGAACGGTCCGCGTCGCCGTCGCTATTGGGAAACGCGCGACATTGTCAACGGTTCACAATGGACGACGATCACCGAGCCTACCGCGTGGATTGGCTCCGACGATCTCGACCCGCAACGCGAGGACATGAAGATCAACCCCGAGCTGTATAATTTGGACTGCATCGCCTATGAGAGTCTGATCCTGGGTCTGTTTACCATTTGGCGCGGCCAGCCGCAGAATCGCGAGAAGCCAAACGAGGTGTGCGTGGGTTTTAGCCGCGATGGATGGAGTTGGTTTCGGCCCGACCGGCGCGCGTTTTGCCCGGTTTCCGAACAACCCGGCGATTGGAACTATAGCAATATTCAATCCGCCGGCGGTTGTTGTTTGGTCGTCGGAGAAAAGCTATATTTCTACGTCAGTGGTCGCGGAGGCACAGGCAAGACAAGACGCGACGGGCAAATAAACGCCACATCTCTCGCTCTGTTGCGCCGCGATGGATTTGCCTCGATGGATGCCGACGATGTGGAAGGCACACTCACCACGCGTCCCGTACGCTTCGGCGGCAAGTATCTGTTCGTTAACCTGGATGCCGGCGCGGGAGAACTGAGCGCCGAAATCCTCGACGAACGAGAGCAAGTAATCGCGCCTTTTTCGCGTTCAAACTGCCTGCCCGTTCGCGGCGATAAGACGCTGCTGGCCGTCAATTGGAAAGGCACTGATGACCTGTCGGCAGTATCGGGAAAAACAGTCAAGTTCCGGTTCTACTTGAGGAAAGGACGTCTTTATGCCTTTTGGGTGAGTCCCGATCGGTCGGGCGCCAGCCATGGCTACGTCGCCGCCGGCGGTCCGGGCTTCACGGATCCCACCGACACGGTTGGATCAACCACGTAAAACGCAGCCGGAATCGGGCAGATCGCAAATCCGCGCCGGCGAATTCGAATTCCGAACCGAACCAAGAACCGATTCTTACAGTTCCTCCAATTCCTGATGATACCGTTCCCACTCTTCGTAGCTTTGGCGAATTTGTTGTGTCAGCTGTTTGTGCTCCTCGGAAAGAGAGCCTAGTTTCATATAGTCGCAAGCGATTGACCGATCCGCCATCATTTGCTCAATTTCAGCGAGACGCGATTCCTGTTTGGCAATTGCGCCTTCCGTTGTTTCAATCGTTCTCTCCAGAGAGTGAACCTTGCGCGATCGCGCTTTTTGCCGTTCCCGCTCCAGTCGGCGTCGCTCTTTCCCGACGTCCGCTTTGACGATCTGTGGTTGTGAGGGTTCCGAAGTCCCCACCATTTGGGCAATGAACATCTGCTTGTGCGCCAAATAATCGCTGTATTTGCCGGGATAGGTGGTGGTCTTTCCATTTTCCATTTCGATGATCCGATGGGTGACTTTATCCATAAACACTCGGTCGTGAGAGACAACGACCACCGTCCCCGTGTAAGCCATCAGCGCATCCTCGACGGTCGCGCGCGATGTGATGTCAAGATGGTTCGTGGGCTCGTCCAGAAGCAAGAGATTTGCCGTGCTGAACAGCATTTGCGCCAGTCGGAATCGGGTTCGCTCGCCGCCGGACAACGCTCGCAGCGGTTTTTCAACATCGTCACCCGTGAACAAAAAGGCGCCCAACACATCGCGGGCTCGCGATTGTTCTCCCGGAGGGGCACACGCCTCGAGCGCCTGTAAGACCGTTTCATTCGATGTCAACGTTGTGGCGTCATACTGCGCAAAGTAGGCGAGCCGTACTTTCCCGCCCACACGACATTCACCTTCCGAGGGTTTCTCCAAGCCGGCCATGATACGAAGCAGGGTGGATTTGCCCGCCCCGTTCACACCGACCAGACCGGTCTTTTCTCCACGAATAATAATCAGATTGGCGTCGGAAAACACCCGATGATTTCCATACGCATGACCGGCATCTTTCAGAACCAATACATCCTGGTGGCTGGGCGGCGCCGGCGGAAAGTCGAAATGAATCGCCGTGGGATGAAACGGCGGCTCGATGCGCTCCATCTTTTCCAATTGTCTGATCCGGCTTTGCACGAGCGGAGCACGCGCCGCATTGTAGCGGAATTTCCGGATGAACGCTTCGATTTGCGCGATTTCTTTCTGTTGCTCCGTGTAGGCTTTCCAATGTGCTTCACGTTTGATGGCGCTTTTTTGGATATAATTGGAATAATGGCCCCGATAGACATCGGCCTTGCCCCTCTCCAGACATACAATGCGATCCACCAGTCGGTCCATGAACGCCCGTTCGTGAGAAACCATGACGACCGTTTGTTTGCAGGTGCGAATCCATTCCTCCAACCACAACATAGATTCGAGATCGAGATGGTTGGTCGGTTCGTCGAGCAAAAGCACATCCGGTTGCTGCAAGAGTATCTTGGCCAACAGAACCCGCATCTGCCAACCACCGGAAAACTCGCGACAGGGCCGCGACATGTCCTTCGGTTGGAAACCCAACCCGGCGGCCACGCGCTGCACCTTAGCGTCCAGCGCATAGCCGTCGCGCTGTTCGACAAAATGCGAGATGTCCGCATAGCGCTTCAACAGCCGGTCGTGCGCCGTCGAATCCGGCTCCGCCGCCGCCAGCTCATGTTCGATTTCGATCATCTCGTCAAATGCCGTCCGCACCTCCGCAAACGCACCCAGCAATTCGGTCTTCAGAGAGTGGGTCAGATCAAGGTCGGCTTCCTGCGGTAAATAGCCAATGGTCATTTTCGAGGGATGGCCGACCGTTCCCTGATCCGGGGCCTCCAATTTCGCGATGATTCGAAGGAGCGTGGATTTGCCGCAACCGTTTGGACCAACAACCGCCAAACATTCTCCTTTCTGAATATTCAAATCCACACCCTTGAGGACCTGCCGTCCTCCGAAGCCGACGTGAACATTGGCCACGCTAATCATTTCGCAATACTACTCCGCCGTTCGCCCATACTTCTGGTCATACAGAGATTCGTCATATAATGCTCTTCGTTTGGGACAATGTTTGATGGGGCATAACTGACAGCCTTCAAAACCCTCCACGGTCGGGAACCATATTCCCGAAACAGACTTTACCGGAAACATGATGCAACTTTCCATCAGCTGCACGCCGATGGAGGCCGCCGCACCACGAAACAAGGCGAACAGATTCTTCTGCTCCGTCACGGGCCAATCCTGCAACGACCCGGGATTCATCATGGCCAACGGCCCGGGCCGGTAGGTTTGTGTCAAGTGTTCGGCAAGAAATTTGACGACGGATTCCACAGCCGCCTCTTTGATCACGTCGGCCCAGTAGCGTTTCCACATGCCCTCGATGGATTTTGACCACTCTTCGATCTCGACGCCGCAGGTGGCGACAAACGGAAACACTCGATGAACCTCACCCAAATTCACCTGAAGCACGCGACTGGCAAACCGAATTCCCTCGATTACGACAGAATCGCCGTCACGGGATTCCACAGGGGCAATTCCATAGATGCCTTTGGGTCGCGCAACGGCTTGGGCCTGGCGAATGAGATCTTCGATTTCCTCAACATAACAACTTCTCTCTTTAACTTTCAGAGACTTGAGCAGAGCATCTGAATCTATCCGAAACGGAATGTCTTTCAGGACCGTCGTATCCATATCGTTGTCCTGTAAATGAGTCGCTCTTGCCGCACGCAGCCTTGTCTCTCATCGGAAAAATCGAGAAAGATGCACTTTACCGACGCAGCGCGATGAGTATCCGTCGCTCTCCGGCAATGTCAAATTTGGATTTGCACCCACGCCGGCTCGTACAACGCTCGAGCACAAGCGGCAGTCGCATACTCTCTAGGTAAACGAGAAGGTGGAACTTCGCGCACAACTGTCAGAGTTCTTTGGACTTGCGCAGTCGTGGCGAATCCGGTAGCAGCATGGGCTAGTAGTACTTCACATCGAAGATGACGAGTTCGGAGTCCAGACTTCAGTCTGACTGTTTCTTTGTTCTTCTATCGAACATCTTTTGCTTGTGGAATTCCAATCGGAAGCGAAGATGGAAAAGGCATGCTGAAAGCATGGACTCCAAACGGGAGAGACTCTCCTTCGGGAATGTCGGACATCACTATGGACATGACAGACTACTAGCGGGAAGAATCTCATGCTGTGTGCATATCAAATACCTCTTTCGATCTATCGCCCATCCGCTGCAATTTCCGCCCTCTTCTTGCTTTGCCTTCTCACGGCTTGCCGCCAGCCGGCGAATGACCCTCGGTTGCTCATTGGAGGTCCTGGCGATCAGCGGTCGCCCACCTGGATGCCCGATGGCAAGAGGATCGTTTGCAGCTCGGCCGCCGACGGTTTTCCCGCCGATCTATATCTGTGCAATCCGGCAAACGGCACGAGTTATCCTCTGACGGGTGATCCTTCGGGCGACAACAGTCCCGCCGTTTCGCCAAACGGCCGCTGGCTCCTCTTCCACTCGGACCGCGGCGGGCAAAGCGATCTCTACTGTCTCGATCTTGCGACGTCCGAGACCGTGCGACTGACAACCAATCCCGCCAACGACAGTTTCGGCGCCTGGTCGCCCGACAGCCAACGAATCGTGTTCCACTCCGAGGGCGCCGGCGATCCCGACCTTTGGCTGATGGATCGCAACGGAGAGAACAAGATACCGCTGGTTATGCGTCCCGGAGTGGAAACGACTGCCGCGTGGTCGCCCAACGGACGCGCGATTGCTTTTTCGAGTGAGGCAGGAGGCAACCCCGACATCTGGCTAGTTTATCTTGACGATCGGCGATCGGTGCATCTGACCAATTCAAGCGAAGCCGAATGGAAACCCGTATGGTCGCCTGACGGTCGCCGCATCGCCTACTGTCGAGGCCCGACCAAGGGTGGTCATTCGACCCTTTGGATCATGAACACCGACGGCAGCGACCAACGGCCATTGACACCGCGAGGCAAATGGGATGACTTCGATCCGGCGTGGTCTCCTGATGGTCGCATAATCGCTTTCGAGTCGAACCGAAACGGCGACTTTGACATCTGGAGTGTAGAACCAAAACAATGAATGATGAACGGAATTTGCGACAGGTGAATCAGTCCCTTGTGGTCGTCATGCTTTCGAATTTCGGATCGCAGATGGCCGGCGCGCACACGGCGCAAAGCTACGGTAAGTCAGAGATCCCCGTTTGCGAGAATTGACGGTCATGGCAACAAGAACAAAACGCTCGCTGGGCATTATTCTCCTGGCGGCGTTGATTGCAGGCGGCTGGGGATATCTCAAGATGCGGCCGGTAGCGCTCAGGACATGCCGGCCGATCACCGGCGCGGTGCGCGAGTTTATCTCCGAAGACGGGAAAACGCGGCTCGATGAAGAATATGTCGTGACCATGCCTATCGCCGGTCGCGTCCGTCGGATTGGGCTCAAAGAGGGCGACCCTGTGACCAGC
>Ga0315277_10003755_pt1 | contig 20531 bp, 13 predicted proteins | sample YL17G05_15_MG_FD_203695 | JGI IMG/M metagenome (GOLD analysis project Ga0315277, IMG submission 203695) | Sediment microbial communities from Yellowstone Lake, YNP, Wyoming, USA - YL17G05_15 | ecosystem: Environmental > Aquatic > Freshwater > Lake > Sediment | place: USA: Wyoming | collected... | reverse complement strand
GAACGTATCCGCGCTCGCGCCGCACACGCCGACCTTCGGCCCGTTGCCAAAGGGATCGATGCGACAGGGTCCTTGCAGACAGTGGCGGCAGCACAGGCCGGTCTCGCCGAAGCCGCACTGCGGCAACTGCGCGTCATACCGATCCCATACAAGTTCAGCGCCAAGTTTCTGTGCGACGCCGAGCATTTCGATGGAATCGGGGGAAATGGAACGATCTTCGAACATGGGGACTCCTTTCTGAGATTCGGGTAATCTGGATGAATTTTAGAAACAAGACACCCCCAGATTACGCTGGGGGTATTGAATGGCAATGAGTGATAACGATTGTCCGTAATCGGTTTTCACGATTTTATTGTAGCACGTTTTGAGCGTAATGCAATTTTGTGATTTATGGAACAATCGCGGCCGGCTGCTCAATAAGGATATCCGGCGCATCCCAGCCTTTCTGATCCATCAACTCTTTGAAGGCGCGGCGGAAGAGCAGGTTGACCGTAATTGGGACTTTCGAAGTCTCGAGATTATGCCGTGCTAACTGCGGTTAGCGCTCGTAAGCACCAATGTCAGGATTGGCATCACGCGGATGGCCGGCGAAATCGTCTGCTGGCGCGCCATCGACGGTGCCAGCGTTGGTCGCCGGGCTGCCCGGCAGTAGGTGAGCGTCAAAGGCATCAATGCCCATGTTCATCAGGCCGGACAAGACATCGCAGAGACTGTGCGGGCCGGGGCAGGGGGTAACATTACCGAAGCGCACGCCGGTGATGAGCGAGTAGTCCACGACGAAGGGATTGGCTGGCATCGGTGAAGATGATTCGTCATCGTACCAGGCGAAGCAAGTATCTTCCTCCGGGTTGAAGAATATCTTCTGTCCCTGGAAGAGGACATTGCGCATCAGCACCTTCTCACTGCCATCGCAAGTCTTGTCGAGAGCACACTCTGCAATCGCCAGGCAGCCGCCCTCGCCTGTGACTGTGGAGTTGATCACCTTGGCCTGGCCGCCGGGATTCAGGGCAAAAACCAAGGCGTCACCACCAGCGCGGCAGTCATCGTCGTTGTTCCAGTAAGGCATGTCATGGAAGAAGCCGCAGTTGCTGACGATGATGCTGTTCTCGATGGTGATTGCGCCGGTGGTTTTGATCTGGTTGCCGTCGTTGCCTTCAGCGATCGTGCGGCGGATCTCGATGACAGCGTCGGGTAGTCGGGTGTAGAGCATGTCCAATCCATCAGAGGTATTGCGCAGAAAAGCGGAATCCTCGATGATATAGTGCCCGCCGGTGGTGCCGCCGAAGCCAGCCCCGTCGCCGTAGCCACCCGCCTCTTGCCCCCAGCAACCAACATATTGTTTATCGGGATATGTCTCGCCGCAACCGTTCCATTCCACCACCCAATGGCGGAAGATCAGCGTGCCGTGATTTTCAGAGTTCGTACCATCCCCGACCAGGTCACCGTTCCAGCCAGCCAGACCGTTACCGGCGATGCGGACATTCTCCACCGTCCAGTCGGTAAGACGACCAGCCAGAACGCCGGTATTTGCCAGCCCATGGATGTTGAGGTCTTTCAAGAGCACATTGGCCGAATCCTCGGCGTAGAGACCGGTCGCGGCCCAGTCGCCGTAGGGCGGATTATCCCGTTGGCAGGTGTACTGTGAGCCGCCAGTGGGGAACAAGTGATCTTCGATGCAGCTGGAATGGTCGGTAATTTCCAGGCAGGCGACCTCGACATTGCTGGAATCGGTCATGTTGACGATGAACCAGGGTCGGCCCGTGCCCCACAATTCGGGCGGGTTGGCACACCCCGAATCCCATCCGGTGCCCAGGATGCGGGTCGGGTGGGAGGCGTCAGGACCTGAGGGGATGGGCAACATGAGGCAGTCATACGATCCCTCGTAATCGCAGTTCTCGGCTCCCGATGCGCCGTAACCCATCATGTATGATCCTGCACCGATAATGAGCGTACTCCCGCCGGCGATGCGCGGCGTGCCATTGGGCGGCAGGGCATGGAAGGGATGATTCCAGGCACACGGCTGGTTCGTTCCCGGACCCGGATACGGCTTGTCGGCCAGACCGGTGCATTGTTCGGCGGAGCCGCCGTCAGGGCGAACATAATAGGTGGCGCCGCCGGGCTGGGAGGGGAGCGTGGGAGCGCGGGTGCCGGGAAGGGGGGAGGCAGGCGAAGTGCCCGGTGATGACGGTATTGTGCTCAGGCAGGCGATCAGGCCGAGGAACAATGCAATCAAGAACAATTTGATTATGATTGACTTTTGTGTGTTCATGGTCATTTCTCCACTTGAATGGTTTGCTGCGCCATCACAATATCCGGCACATCCCAGCCCTTTTGATCCATCAATTGTTTGAAAGCGCGGCGGAAAAGCAGTGTGACTTTCACCGTTGCGTTGCCATCGACGGGAGCAGTAAAAGTGTAGATGCTGGTATCCGTGCCGAAGGCCGGGATGCGGTTGTCGCTGACAAGCCGCGTCGGGTTCCAGTACGCGCCGGTGGGGGAAATCTCGGTCCACAATTCGCTCAGGATCTTGGCAAAGCCTTTGCCGGGCAAGCCATCGTAATAGCCTTTGTCTGGATCACCCACGCCCCCCCATTCGGGAACGGTTGAGCCTTCCAGCAGGGGCAGGGCTTGTCCCTGCCCATCGGTTGCAGAGACCAGCAGGATCATCTGCCGCAAGGGCGAATCGGTCGGAACATGGTGGCCGGTCTTGTCGTTGACGATGGTCACCTCCACGGTGACTTTGTCCCCCTCGTGGCTGGCGGAAACACTCATCGTGACCGCGTTCTGCAAGAGGTCCGTGCTTGATGCGCCGGGGAAGGTGTGGGCGGGGATGGTCAGCGGGTCGCGTTCCACGCCACTCTTGCCTGGCGCGACATTCGTCATCGGCTGGTCATTCAGCATGGTCGGTGCGGGCATGTGACATTGCTGACAAGTCTTTCCGGTTTCCGGGTCGCTGTAGGGACTCGCCAGCCACTCACCGAAGGAGTTGTAGACCACTGTGTCCCAGAAGACGCCGAAGTGACAAGGGGCGCACCACTTGCTTTCTTTGATGAGCGGCAGATAAGTATCTTCCATCGGCACGTTGTCATCGTCGAAGGTGGCGAAGAAAATCTGGTAGCGGTCCGGGTCCTCGGGGAAGGGACGGCGGATATCCTGCGAGAGTATGCCGGGCATGTTCGGAAATGGCAGGCCGGTGGCAGGATTTAGTTTGACATCGGCAATCTTGTGGCAGTAGTCACAGTGGACGCCGAATTTGTCCACGCCGCTGACCATGTTCGGATCCGTACCATAAGGCTCATCAATCGCCGCGCCGGGGGTGTGACAGGCGGCGCAGTTGCCGGTGGTATCCAGGAAATCCAGTTTATAGCCAGGGCCATAATAGGGCTGGCTAGAGTCCGGCCGCAGTGGGATGCGCCCATAATCGCGGCTGAAGCCGTAGCGCGTGAGTGGACTCTTATTTCCATTCACATCTGTGCCGTTGTACATCGTGAGGAAACGGATGTTGGTGGCAGATTTCCCGTGCGCGTCATTATCCAGCCAGACCTGGGTCACGCCGGGTTTGCATGAGTAGCAGGAATTTTCACCAGTGGGTGGAATCCACTGGTAATTCGGGTTATCGTTGGTCTGGACGAGGCGCATGGTGAACTTGATGCCGCTGGCTGGCGGCGTCACTTCTTCGACTTTGGCGCAGTAATAGCCATCCGCCCACGCGCTGACGGTGACCGGCACACCCTCCTCCAGGCTGACCAGTACGAAACGGCCTTCGTCATCGGTGAGTGTCTGGTTGGTGGTCGCTTGAATACGGACGGTTGCAACGGAGAGAGGCGCGCCTTGAAGATCGAGAACGGTGCCGGTGATGGCAACGCCGGTTGGTGGAATCACCGTCACAGGCAGGGACGAGGCTGTTGGAGGCAGAGGCGTAGGGCTGGCAGATGGCAGAGTAGTAGCGACCGGCGCGCAGGCGACGAGCAAGGTAGCCAAGATTAGCGCTATTCCTGGAAGAATCAAGAAATATCTCATCTTCTCAATCTCCTTGTCAGAGCTTATCCCTTACCTCTGCCTCCAAAGCGAGACCAGTCCGAGGAAAACCAGGGGCAGCAGGATGGCGCCGCCGCAGATGCCGGGTTTGGCGGCTGAGGTTGGCGTGGGCGAGGCCGCGCCCAGCGGCGGGACCACGGTCGGCGCGGGCGTGGTCGGGATGGAGATCGGCGTCGGCGCTGCCATAGGTGGCTCGCCGGCTGGTATGCCCAGCCGGTAAACGCCGGAGAGGTAAGAGCCTGCGTAAAGAACATTGCCATCCTCGTTCAAAGCGAGGGTTTTTACTCTCTTCAGAAAGAATACATCGCTGCCGATATTCTGCCACATCTCCCCACCATCCGTCGTGACGAATACACCCGATGCATCTGAAGCGGCATAGAACACTCCCTGGCGGTTCGGATCAGGTTCGAGGTCCATCACCGGTTCGTTCGGATCCATGCCTGCTGAGGCCTGCATCCAGGTCTCACCGCCATTCGTACTCTTCCATACGCCGGCAAACGGAGTGGCGGCATACACAATGTTAGAATCGAAGGGGTCAAGCAGGACATCCATCACGATGGGGGCGATCGTGGGAGCATCCAGGTCGCGTTGAGGGACTGCAATAAGGGATAAACTCAACGCATCCAGAAATTGCCAGGTATCCCCACCATCCTGACTCCGATACAGGCCCACTCCCGTGGCCGCGTAGATCAACTGGCTTTGAGTTGGGTGAACGGCGAGGCGCAATAGCGCGCCTTCCCAAGGGACATCCGCCGCTCGTTGCCACGTATAACCGCCATCGCTCGAACGGAAGAACCCGGGCATGGGAGTGGCACAATTGAACCAGATGCCTCTGGGGCAGCGGTCGTGACTGAAACCGGTGTACACGACCTGTGGGTCTCCCGGCGCGGAAGCCATGGACCGCAAGGAGACTATCTCGGTGGGGATCCGACCGGCCGCAAACTCCTCCGGGATGTCGAGAATCTGGGTTATCGTCCATGTGACACCTTCATCCAGGCTGTGGTATACATTGCCGCGGATGTCGCTGCCCAATAGGCCGTAGGAAGCACCGAATGGATAGGAGAGGTTCGCTGCAGCGACGGATCCGAACCCGTGCCAGGTCTGGCCGCCATCCCGGCTGACGAACCCGCCCGGCTGCGCGCCGGCATAGACCACCCATCCGGCGCCGGGTGCGATCACTATGCTTCCTACCTCCGCGCCGGTATATCCCTGGCTGGCGTCCACCCAAGTCTGTCCGCCGTTTTCGCTTAGGAAATTGCCGCCTCCGTAGTTGTTGTCAAAGATTCGATAGGGGTCGCGGGGATCCACTTGCAAGTCAATCGGTAGTCCAGCCTTCATTTCGCTTGACTCAAGCTTATATTGTACCCAGGTCTGTCCGGTATCGTCGCTGCGCCAGATTATGTTTTCACCCGCGGCATACCATATATCGGGATTCGAAATCGCGATTTCCACCGCCTGGACCTCACCCTGCAAAACCTGTTCCCAGGTATCACCGCCATTGCGGGTCACGTAGACTCCCGGCGCGGTGGGATCTGCAGCTGGGAAGCGGAAGCCATCGGGAGAAGAGCCTGGATCAATGGCAGCCGCGATCAGGATATCCGGGTTTTCGGGGTGCATGAACAGGCTGGGGATGTAAAGAGCACGTAATCCGCGATCCTTGCCCAAGGCCTCCCAGGTCCTTCCACCGTCTGTACTGCGTACAACACCTACTCCTCCAGGGTCACCCTTTTCAAGATTGTAATTGTTGGCTGTGCGGTCGAAAATGCCAGTGGACACATACAGACGGTTCGAGTCGCGAGGATCCACCCAGACATATCGCGCCAGGTTATCTCCCTGCCAGATACGCTGCCAGGTCAGACCGCGATCGGTGCTCTTGTACACCTCGCCGGTTGTGATGAAGGAAGGCCATTGTTGGTTGCTGGAGCCTACTTCCACTCCTGCGTAAACGATGTTGGGATTGGAGGGATCGATCGTGATGCCGCGCACGCTGCGCCATTCAGGGCCTTTGACGATGCCGCTATCGCGCACTTCCCAGGTCTTGCCCTCATCGGCGCTGAGATAGATGTGGCCAGAAAACTGGGAACCAGCCCACACGCTGTTGTAGTCGTGAAGATCAATTGTGGCACAAAAGATATTAGCGAATCCATGAAGCTTGACAATTTCATCACTGATATTGAACCAAGCATGACCTCCGTCAACGCTCTTATGAATACCGGAAAAGGCATCGGTGACATACATGATATCGGGGTTATCTGGCCGCATGCGGATGTCGTAGCCCAGACCGCCAGGAGGGCCACCAAATCTGATCCACGAACCGGCCTGATAAGCGGCTACGCCGCTCGCGGGAGAAGCGGAAGTCGGTTCAGAGCCGGACCCTGCGCCTGCGACTGTTAATGTCACATCATCAAACTCCCCAACCGCCTCGCCCTCGACGCGCAGGAACAAACCTCCAGCGGGCAATGGATTCGGATCGGTGACCGTCAATATGGTTTTTCCGTCCAATGTGATGATATGAGCACCGCCGGTCATCGTGATGCCAACCTGCATCCACGCACCGGATGGAAAGGGAATCTGGGCTTTTGCCAGTTCACTTCCTGAGCGCAGTAAGGTCACAGGATTCGTACCGAGGTATAGGGCATATTCTCCAGCATCGGTGGGACGGTAAGCGATCACCAATGTCCCTTCGCCGGAGTGCCTGACTTTCAGTGTCAGGGTAAAATTATCCCACTGTCCAGGGCGGAAGGCGAAGCCGCCAGATTCAATACGTAATACGCCATTCCCAACTGTTGCATTTGGCGAGCGCTCCCAGCCGGGCAGAGAAGGGTCAGCAAAAGCCTCGCTAAATCCGCCTTCCTGGGCTTGCGGCGAGGGAAATGGCATCAATGCAAAGCCGAGAAACACGGAGAATACAATCATTCGAGAGAGAGTCTTGGTGTTCACAGTTCACTCCTTTCGTGCATAAGGACCTGAATAGTGTCGACCAAATGAAATATCAATATCTGCGCCGAAACAACCATAAGCCAAACATGACAAGAGGTAGGATCAATGCACTGCCGCAGATGCCTGGCTTGCCAGTCGGTTCCGGCGTGGGCGAGGCCGCGCCCGACGGCGGGACCACGGTCGGGGCGGGTGTAGTGGTCGGGATGGAGGTCGGGGACGGTGCGGGCTCGGGCGGCTGGCCATTCAGGTCAAGGCGGAAGACGCCCTCGCCGCGCGTGCCGGCATACAGGGTACCCCCATCTGCTGAAATTGCCAGGTCGTGCACCGAGCGTGTGCGCAACCCGTTATTGATTTTCACCCACGTCTGGCCGCCATTCTCGCTTCGGAAAACGCCGCTGCGCAGGCTGCCGGCGTACACCACATTAGTGTGCACCGGATCGATGGCGATGGTGAAAACAGGTTCGTTAGGATCCATACCACTGCCGCTCCACCGCCATGTCCCCCCACCGTCCAAGCTTTTATAAACTCCCTGGGCAAGTGTGCCGGCATATAGGATGTCTGCATTTGAGGCATCAATTGCGAGTGATATCACCTTTGCCGAACCAAGCCCCTGGGAAGCTGACTGCCAGGTCGCACTACCATCCGAAGTCTTGAAGACTCCGAAGTTCGGCAAGGCGATCCACGCACGGTCGGCATCGCTTGGATGCACAATCACTGCCGTCCCCGGCATGGTGTCATGAGGTGTACTGGTAAGGTGGGTCCATGAACGCCCGCCGTCGTTTGAGACCGCAACGGTTGAGGCAGGTTGAGGGTCGTCGCAGGCCGTGCCTAAACCTTTGCAACCATTATTGCCGAACACGGCGTACACCCGGTTGGGTAGGGAGGGTGCATAAGCCAGTGCTTCGACGCCACCGGTGAAACTCCCACCGTATATTGGGGTGATATCAGCCATGTCTGTAGTGGATTCCTTCCAGGTAATGCCGCCGTCGTCGCTCCAATAAATCAGAACCCGGTTGGACTCTGTCATCAAGACATGCTGCGGATTCGAGGGGTCGAGGCTGATCTGAGAACCTTCAATGATGGCTCCAAGGTTCTCAGGATTGATGCCCTGCCAGTGGATACCTGCATCCAGACTCATAAAGGGTCCGCTACGTCCATTGGTGTAGGTAATGGAAGGGTAGTCCGGATGAACGCTCAGCGATCGTAGATCGGCGCCGGTGTAACCAGTGCTGGCGGATATCCATGTATTTCCCCCATCTTCAGACAAGAAGTTGCCGCCGCCGTAGTTGTTAGAAAAGATGCGTTGTGGGTTGCGCGGGTCGACCTGGAAGTCGATCGGGAAACCAGGAATGATGCCCAGCGGTCCCCAGCGCCCATTACTGTGTTCTCGTCGCTGCCATGTTTGTCCACCGTCCATGCTGACTGCGAAGATGTCGTGCCCACCTGCGTAGGCGATTTTTGGATTGTTTGTCGAAAATTCGACTGAAGTAACTGCAATAGATGTGGTGTCCAGCACAAGTTGCCAATGGGCGCCACCATCCGTCGTCAGGTAGGCGCCACTGCCTTCGAGGTAGGAATTGTTCCCCGCACCTGCCAGCAGGATGTTCGGGTTGGTCGGATGCATGAACAGGGAGCCAATGTACAGGTTTCTCAGTCCCTCGTTGATTTGGTTCCAGGTCTTGCCGCCGTCGGTTGATTTGAGGACTCCCTCTCCACCGGGGGTTTTCGACTGGGGATTGGAATTGGCCGCCTCCCGGTCGAAGATACCTGTGGACAGATAAAGTGTCTCGACGTTGGCAGGATCAATCCAGATGTAACGGGCAAGGTTATCCCCCCGCCATATAGCAGTCCAGTGCAAGCCACCGTCGGTGCTTTTATAGAGTACACCCTTGGTCAGGTCGAATCCGAGCCCTGGTAACCTCTTTCCGGCCCAATTCCACGAGCTGATTTCGCCGGCAGCGTAGACGATATTCGAGTTACCCGGTTCAACGCTAATCCCGCGAAAAGAGAGCCCATCCCCTCCGATGATACCTGTGACTCGCTTTTCCCAGGTCTGTCCCCCGTCCGCTGACCGGTACAGCTGCCCAAGGTACTGCAGCCCAGCCCAGACGATATCGTAGTTGTTCGGGTCAATCGTCAGACAAAATACCGGGATGGCATCGTTCGATTCTCCCTGGCGACCGGTGATGCCCTGGTTCGCTGGGACCCAGGTCTGGCCGCCATCCGTGCTCTTATGCACACCCGCAAAGGCGTCTGTGACGAACATGACATCCGGGTTGTCGGGCCGCATGCGGATGTCGTAACCGAGACCCCCCAGCGGTCCGCCGGTGCGCACCCAGGTCAGGCTGACAGGGGCGGGATGGGTGGCAGTAGCAGCCGCGAGTGCAGTAGACGCAGACGGGCTGGTGGCAGGTGATGTGGAATTCAACGCCTGGATAGCATCCACTTCTGCACCCGGGGAGACTCCCCTTAAGGGTTCGTTCCCATCGTCGGTGATCCGCACGAAGCGGGCAGAATCCAACCCTACCGCGGCCAAATCGATCTGCACACGTTCGCCGACCAATCCAAACGACTTGTAGGTCGTGCCGTCGGTGCTGACCTCCACTCTCACCTGCTCATCGTTCGCCGGATCGCCGATGATATCAATGTCCGCTCCGGGGCCATCTAAGGCAAGGTTATCTACAAATTCGGCCGTAACGGATCCACCCACCCCCAGGCTGAGGAATCCGGAGAGCGCATCGGCGTTGAAGTCCGGCGGTCCAAGGATGGCATCGGAATTGTTGCAGCATGTGCTCGCTGGATTGCCCGGCGTGAAACTGACCACCCAGTCAACGTAGGGATCATCCGTATGTAGGGAGTGGGTTGGCGAGGCGGGGACAACCAGGGCAGCCAAAATGCCCATGATTCCGACGATCCGTAAGATAAAGTTCATCTTAGGCTCCTTTTCCAGAGGCAGATGAGACAACGTGAAGGATTTTCATGACTTCTCCTCTTGGTTAGAGCGAGAACTCGATTTGCTAGCGCAACAGGCGATTATAGAATACATCAGACGGCATGAAAAAGCCAAGCCTTCTTGTTGGACGGCGGCATATGCGGCATTGATGGCTTTGATGAGTTCAATGTCGCGCAGCACTAACGGAGAGCGTTCCAGTACGAAGGCAGGGAAACCTAGGTCTCGACACACATCCAGCGTCCTGTGCGGTTGGCGAGCTCCTTTACAGACTACGATTATGAGACAGATCGCAATGCGAGTGACCGACAGCCAGGTTTTGGTATTTTAAATTCTCTTCTCTATATTGTGAATTCGAATCACCTCACCCGCCAGACGTGCACGACGGGGGCGGCTTCATCGGCGTACAATTCCAGCACATATAACAGGCCATGGGCGCGGTCATAGGCCACGTCACCGATGCGGTAGCGGCGCTGGTCTCCCGTTCCAAGCATTTCGGTTTCGACACCGGATGGATTGAGGAATAGATACTTATTAATATCCAGAACTGCGTATGGTTGGGGTTCCCAGGGAGCCATTTCACCCGCAGCGACGCGCGCCAGGTCAGCTGGATTGTAGAAGATGAATTGCGAGGTCCATTGCGTCGTCCACCAGCCGCGATAATCGTTATGACCAGAGCATTCGATAAAATCCTGCGGGGGACAGGGAGAGCCATCCACCATCCGGCACGTCAGGAAATCGGTCACATCCTCGTCCACGCAGGGATATTGTGCGCCAGCTGGGTTGATATAACCATACCAATATTTCGTCCCGATGGATTTCGTTCCAGCGAACATCACTGCCGATTGACCGGTTGCGGTGGTGAGCCAGGCACCACCATTCCATTCATCCGCGTGCTGGTAGCCGGAAAGGCAGCGCTCGAGGTTATCCGTTTCGGTCGAGGAGGCATAGTGCAGCAATGTCGTTGATTCAAGCTGAGTGCCCGCAGGTGGGGGATTGCCGTTCTCATCCCACGAGCGGTAAGCGATCACCACCGGCCCCATGCCCGACCAGCCGCCGTCCTTGAAGCGACCAGTCGCCAGGTAACGGCCGCTTGCATATGTATCTGCCCAGGCAGCCGGGATTTCGAATATGTAATCATTGACGCTGTACCAGGATTGGCCGGCGATGAACCATTCACCCTGGAAATCCGGATGCGACAGATCCGTGTTGAACCAGCCGTGCGTTGGGACGGTTGGGTCAGGCTGGATGTGCTCTCCCCAGGCGATGTGAATGAGAGGGCCGGTGACCGGGTTGTCCAGGTATAACATTCCAATGCGGACAATTTCTTCTATGCCGATGAAGTGCCCAGCGGTCACATCCTGGAAATCCTGTAGGAACTCAGCCCGGCTGAGGGCAGCCATATCCCTGACATTGACCGGTGCGGGGATGCTGACCTCAGCCACCTGGTTGCCGTTTGTTAATTCGCCGTAAGGCAGGCGGTCGTGACCGGTGATGAAGAGCGAGCCTGGAAAGCCATCGTTCGACCCGGAAGGGTCTCCTTCCGGATTGAAGGTCATGGCGTTGCCGCCGTAGGCATAAGTGTATGGTCGCTCACCTCCTTCGGGCAGGCGGAACGCACCCAGATATTCCAGGTTCACCGGGTCAACCACATCCTCGGAGATCGACACAGCGCTCGGGGAAGCAGTCGCTGCTAGCGATTCATCAACAGGGGTAGGGCTTGCCGGTGCTTTGCCGGGTAGGTTGCAGGCTGCCAGGGTAATCGCCGCCACGCACACAATGATCGAAAGGGCATGTTTCATATCCACTTCCATTCTTTTACTTTCTGCGGATGATCCAGGCCATTCCGGCCAGCACCAGCGGCAGGAGCGCGCCTCCCAGGCAGGGCAGGTTGCTTTTAGGTGGATTTCCACCCTCCTCAGGTGGATTTCCACCTCCCTCAGTTGGATTTCCACCCCCCTCATAGCTCGGACTTTTCTGAAGTGTAATATTATCTATCCAGATGGTGCCGGTGTAAGGCGTATCCTGACCCCCATCAAACCCAAAGGCCAAGCCAAGAACTTGTCCGGGTTGTTCAAACGGCGATCCGGCATTCGTTTCCCAGTCTGCCCGCAGGAGTTCGCCCCACGAGGATGTTAACGGGATATACCCTTCGGGGTATTCCACGGGCGTTTCCCTATACTGGATATAAGTCTCCTCGGCGTCTGGCTTCCCGCCGATTACGATCACATTGAAAGGCAGGCCCGATTGTTCAGAGTGCACATCGAAAGCAAGCCACTCGCCGGAACTCCAGTCCTGGGGAGTGTCAAACGATAGGGCACAGGTCCCCCAGCTGCCGGGAGCAATGGAGAAGTCAATCCGCAGCGAGACGGATCCCTGACTGCCTGTCCCTTGCTCGATCGCGCAGGTGATGGTCGTGCTGGTGGATGCATCCCAGTTTGCCTTCCAATCAGAGGCACCTCCTTCGAAATCGTCAATCGTTAGTACGGTCTCCGGCGGTAGCGGGACGCCGGCCACGCCAGGTTCAGGCGAGGATCCGCTCCCGGCTGTGGGCGCAGATAAGGTCGCGGGTGGCAGGTTCGAGATCTCGGAGGAGACCCAGCGGTTGTAGAAAATGTTCAACAACGGGATGAATTCTTCTGTGGCCTTTTGGCTGCCTTTGGCCGATGGATGGCTGTCTTCGGTAGGGTAATGGGAGGTGTTCATTCCTGGTTTATATATGTGTTCGATCTGCCCGTTGACGAAACGATGATGGTTATCAGGGCCGGTCAGCACATTGTAAAAATCAAAGACGGCCACGTTGTTGTAAGGATAGTTGTTCTCCCGCAACCAGTCATTGACCAGCCAATCGTTGAAGGCGCGCGCATTGGTTGCGTTCTCGGTAGAAGTATCTGCCTTTCGCAACGGCGGGGCGGTGATGACGACGAAGAGCTTATCCTGGCGGCTAGCGAAGTATTGCAGGATCTGGTTGTAGACATACTTCGCGCCACTGACGGTCATATCTTCGTACGTGCCGGGGGGATCGTCCGGATTCCCGCCCAGGTCCGAGTTCGGGAAGCACGACTTGAACACGAAGATCTGGTTCTCGCCTCCGGGGTCATTAGGCAGGCGCGTGTATTCGGAGTTCTGCCCGCTCTCGTTAAAAAGCGCATCCATGTAGGTGGGCGTGTTGGCGCTGGTGAACCATTCCGTCCAGTTCGGGATATCGGTGCGGTCGCCGATGGAATCCGGTCCCCAGGAGTAGTTCGTATCGCTGACGAAATAGTTGTTGTCGGCCAGCGCCTGGCCCAGCCCGCCGTAGTCGTCGCGCAGCCAGTTCTCCCCGGTGGAATGGTGGATGAAGATGAGTTTGACCACGTGGTCGGGCGGGTTGGGGTCATCCGCCTGGCGCGGCGCAGCGGCGGTCAACAAAAGGGCAGCCGTCAGGAACAGGATCAGCATACCCCAGAATATTTTGTGGTTGTTTTTCATGGGAGTCTCCTTTTCTATCAGTATTCGAGATTGTTATTTGTCCCTCGGCGAAAATGCCACGATGGGCACAGATCGAGTCAAAATACGTAAGCCCTCTTCTGTTCCATCGAAGGGAACGCCTAAGATGCGGGTCAGCATTTGCAGGATGATGGGGTGGCGGCGGCCATATTCTAACACCTCGCGCTCAGCCTTTTCAAGAGGCAATTGGTGCGCTTCGACTTTCAGGCTCCTGAAACCGATTTGGATTTCAGCCTGCGGCGTCTTTTGTAGGTTGAGATACCAGTCAGATTTCTTGCCAAAGCCTGCGGCAGCAAAGTAAGTGTTGGTGGCCTTGTCGTGACGCATGGCTTCCAGCGTCACGTAGCGCGGCTGGCCGCTCTTGCGCCCCGTGTGCGTCAGCAGCAAGAAATGACTGCCCAGCAGCCAGCCGAGACGGACGCGGTAGAGGCCGATGGGCAGACGCCATAGGATGCGGTTCAAGCCGCGCGGAGGGTGGATGGGATGCGCGGCCATGTTTACTTTGGCAGCTTTCCCAGCAGCCCCCAAACCCAGCGATGGGGTTTGTGGAAGAATGACTTTCCGGCGAACATCAGGATGCACTCGCCGTAGACTTCGGCAATGCCGTTTTCCTTGCAGAACTGGATGGCAGCCTTGGACTCCGATCCCTGCTGCATCCAGACGCGCAGGATGCCCGTCTCGGCCGCCTCGCGCACCACCTTCTCGGTCTGCGCGGGCGGAACGATGACCAGCACGCCGCCCACTTTTTCGGGCAGCGACTTGAAGTCCGGGTAGGCGCGGTCACCTTCCAGGGTTTCAGCGGAGGGGTGGATAGGATAGAGTTGGTAACCCTTGGCCTTGAGTTCGCGGTAGGCCATGTTGCCGAACTTCTGCCCGCCGCGCGAGACGCCGACGATGGCAAGCGCCTTTTGGGAAATGAAGTCTTCAACCACTGCTTTGGATATCATATGCTTTCTCCTAATTATGGGATTTGACTAATCCAGCCTTGCGGCAATTCTATCAAGTACATCTCCACTTCGCCGGTGCCGGAGCGACTCCAGTTGCTGGTGAAGAGTATACGAGTGAAATCCGCGTTGACCGAGGCCTGCGGCTCGGCCCAGTAATCGTGTTCCATGGACTCGTCCACCAGGGAGTGGGTGTGTGCCAGGCGGACGACGCGTCCGCCCGGCTTGAGTTCGATGGCGAAGACAGAATCATCCATCCAGGTGTGGGAGGCGGAGTCGCCGTCGTGGGTGGAAATGAGCACCCAGCCGGGATGGTTGAACGCGCGTCCCGATATGTGCAGCCCGATGGCGGTGTGGCTGAAATCTATCGGCCAGAGCGGTGTGCCCATGCCGGATTCTAGATCGAGAATGGCAATGTGGTCGGTGTCAATATCCTGGTAAACCAACACTTCGCGGCCTTGCGCGTCGAGGGCAGTATCTGAATGACCGATGAGGCGCAGCAAACCGCGCCCTTTTTGCAGATTGCGGTCGTAGACCATCAGGCCACAGGGATTGGCGTCCGTGCCCAATGTGCCGGGTTCGCAGTACTTATCCATGTAAGCCATGAAGTAATTGCCAAGCGGGGAGATGGTTACGCTGTCGGTTGAACGTTCGTCGTCGGGCCACGTCCGCAGGTCACGGGTCGCCAGCACTGTGTCGGTCTGCAGATCGTAGACGAGGTAGGCGCTGACCAGCCAGTTTTCATCCTGGGCCATCAGCCCCCAATAGCGTCCATCGAAGGAGGGGCTGCCCTCGTAGCGCGTCCAAACCATCACGTTTTTCCCTGGCAGATCGTTGGCGAACTCGTGAACGGTGGCCATCTCGCCGGTCTGCATGTTATATGACATCAGCCGCGTTTCAGAAGAAAAATAGATGATGTTCGGATCGGTGGCGCTCCAACGCGGGTCAATGTCAATTGGCAGTTGGCCGAGCGGCTGAAGGCTGCCGGCGGAGTAGACGTACCAGGTGGCTTCGATGCCCCGTACCAGGATCAGGCTGCCATCCGCGTTGAAAGATTGGACGCGCGAATATTCGTTCTTCATTCCGGCGGATTTATCCTCCGGCGAGAGGTCGGTGTGGCGGTCGGTGACGCGCACCATACAAGCCCCGAAAACGGGATCGCGGAACGGGATGCGGGCGGGTGGCTCGTCCATCTGCGGCGCTTGCCTGACCTCGAAGTCGGTCACGAACGCAGGCTGAGGGTCCGGGCAGAGCGGGGCGGACAGAGCGGGCGGGAGGACGGTCAGGACGAGTCCGGGTTCAGGCGGGGCAGTCTCCAGCTCAGTGGCCGGGGCGGGGAAACAAGCAAAGAGCGCCAGCAATGCCAAAAACGAGAAGAGGGATTGGAATCGCTTTTTCATTCCTGCATCTTTCTATGGATTGAAATTCGACGGGCGTACGGTGTTGCGCACCCAGGCGGCGACATATGCGTCCAGCAGGGCGTTCGACACCTCGGTCAGGTTCGCTGGGTCCAGACCGAAGAGGATGTTGAAGGAATTATCGCCTTCGGCCAACGGCGGCCAGGAGGCGTGCCACTGCCAGACGGCGTAGTTCCAGCCGTATTGCTCAAAAAGCGTCATCTCATCGCGGATGTAGTCCGCGCCGCCCGGCTCCCAGCGTTCCAGCCCGTACTCGTTCGCGGCCAGCACGGCGTGGTGGGTGGATTGGAAACCGGCGGCAATGGACATTAGGTTCTCCAGCCAGGCGCGGTCGAAGGTTTCCGGGCTGTCGTCGTAATCGGTATCGAAATAGCCGGGATAGGTGCGCGTCAACTCCGGCGGCTCCTGGTGGGTGTACTCGTGCGGCGAATACTGGTGGACGGTGTAGACCACGTGTGGGTCGTCCAATGGCTGAAGATACGGCAACCACTCCACGCCGCTGTAACTGTTCCCGCTGACCAGAATGGGCGTGTCGGCGTCCACCTCGCGGATGGCAGACACGAGGTCCGGGTACCAGGCGTTCCAGTCGTAGCCGGTCCCGGCATAATGGGCGTAGAACGTCTCCGGGTCCCAGATGTCGAGGCTGGCGTTGGAATTCGGTTCGCACATCAGGTCATAGCCGATGACGATGGGATTGTCGCGGTAACGTTCAGCGGCGTAGTGCCACATCTCCGCCCAAGCCGCGCGGGCTTCAACGTCCTGCCAGACGGTCTCGATGATGTACCCGTACGGCAGCCAGTCGCCCCCTCCGATGATGGCGAACTCGCTGCGCCCTGGCCCGGTGCGGAAGGTGATGACCGCAAACATGTCCGCCTGTGTGGCCATTTCCAACAGGCGGTCGAGGTTAGCGACAGCCTCCTCGTCCACCACGTAGGGCGGCCTGACGGTGAACAGTCCCGGCCCGGAGATGTTGACGTAATTCGCGCCAAGGTCAGCGAGGTTGTTGAAATCCGCCTGCGTGTAAGGCGGCCCAAACGGTCCCGGACCGATAAACTCAGTCCCGTCGAATTCGGGGAAGACGCGCCGCTGGTAGATGTTCGCGCCGCGCAGCTGCGTGCCGCTCGTCCACAACGACCACTTATCATTGAATGCAGGCGGCAGTGTCGTAAGAGCAGGCCCAGCGGGCGGCGCGCTCTCTTCTTTAAGCGCGGCGGTCTCCATCCCGCCTGGAAGCGCGCAGGCCGTCAGCAGGGAAACGACGAACAAGATGGCAACCAGTTTTAAAGAATTAGACATGGTCCGTTCCTTTGGCTATGAGTCCATTATAGGAACTTTGAGACAAAAATCAAGTGGCATTTTTCGGGAAACAAAACCTCCCCGCAGATGCGCGGGGAATGGGATATGGCGTACGCTGGAGCCTTCCTACTACCTTGCCCTGGCTTTGGCGCGCCAATCCTTGATCGCAAACGGCAGGTACAGGATCAGGCACATGACCAGACCGATGGCCTCCATCCACAGGATATACCACGGCCAGGCGGGCAGCAGGTCGAGCAGGGAGGCGGTCGGCGGCTTGTGGGCCACGAACAGGTAATTGCTGCCGATGAGTAAGTTGATGCCGAAGACGACCGCCATGTAAACGTTGATCCATAAAGCCACCCTCAGCAGGGACTTCCACGTTGGGCGGAAACCTTCGACGACCGTCATGTAGATGGCTGCGCTGATGATCAGGCCGTGCGAGATGTAGGTCTGGAAGAAGCGGAAATGGGGGAAGCTGTAGAGGCCCAGGTCGGGCGTCAGCAAGGCTTGCAGCGCGCCGCCGATGCCCAGGAAGTAGCAGAACTCGTAAATGGAATAATTCTTTGTAACCAGCATCAGCGCGCCGGTCCACACCAGCACCGAGCACAGGTGCAGCGGCAGCATGGTCTGGATCGTCCACTGGCCGGTGAAGGCGTTCCACAAGTGCCAGCTCAGTTCATTCGCCCATAACACGCCCGCCATCACGTAAGCGACGTTACGCCTGGCCTTCTCTGGCGCGTTCTTGTAGCGCCAGATGAGAAAAACGTTCAACATTACAACGACCAGCAAGGCCACAATGTGGGCTGCGCCGAAAAAGATAAACGGCGCGCCGCTCCAGTCTTTGGCGAAGAACTGGGTCATGGCATTATCCTCTCTTTCGCCGCCTTCACCAACCCCACGAACAGCGGATGCGGCCGCATCGGGCGAGAGAGAAACTCCGGATGGAACTGGCTGCCGAGCATGTAGGGATGATCTTCGATCTCGGCGATTTCCACCAATTTGCCGTCGGGCGAGATGCCGGAGAAGACCATGCCAGCCTTTTGTAATTGTTCCCTGTAGGCATTGTTCAACTCGAAGCGATGGCGGTGGCGCTCCTCGACCTGGGGTTCAGCGTAAGCTTCGGCGGTTTTCGTCCCGGGTTGCAGCACACAGGGATAAAGTCCCAGGCGCATCGTCCCGCCCATGTCGGTAATGCCGCGCTGCTCAAGCATCAGGTCAATGACCGGATACGGAGTGGCGCGGTCGAACTCAGTCGAGTTGGCGTTCTCCCAACCCATAACATCACGAGCAAATTCAACCACCATCAACTGCATACCCAGACACAGGCCGAGATAAGGGACCTTGTTCTCGCGGGCATATTTTGCCGCTTGGATCTTGCCCTCGATGCCACGTGAACCGAATCCGCCCGGAACGATGAGACCGGCCGCCTCCTTGACGACCTCCCATCCCTTGCCTTTTTCCAGGTCCACCGAGTGCACCCATTGGAGGTCTGTTTCGACGCCCAGGGACAGCGCAGCGTGTTTGAGCGCTTCGCGCACTGACATGTAGGCGTCCTGCAATTCCACGTACTTGCCCACCAGCGCGATCTTGAGTTTCGGCTTCTCGCGGCGGACTTCTGCCACCAGTTTTTCCCAGGCTTTCCATTCCGGTTTGCGCGCCGATTTCAGCCCCAGCCGTTCGATGAGATAATCGCCGACGCCTGCCTTTTCCAGCAACAGCGGCACTTCGTACAATACAGGCGTTGTGACCATGGGGACAACGGCTCGTTTCTCCACGTCGCAGAAAAGGGCGATCTTATCGGTCAGGCTTTCGTCCATGGGGTAGTCGGAGCGAGCGATGATCATGTTTGGCGAAATGCCTATGGAGCGTAGGGCGGCCACCGAGTGCTGGGTCGGCTTGGTCTTGAGTTCGCCAGTCGCGCCGATGTAGGGGATCCACGTGACGTGGATGAAAAAAACATTCTCCCGCCCAACCTCGTTGCGCAACTGGCGCAGGGCTTCGAGGAAAGGCTGCGACTCGATGTCGCCGACCGTCCCACCGACTTCGACCAGCACGATTTCAGCTTTCATCGCCCTGGCGACCAGTCCGATGCGCCGCTTGATCTCGTTGGTGACGTGTGGAATGACCTGGATTGTGCCGCCCAGGTAGTCGCCGCGTCGCTCTTTGGCGATCACCTCGGCGTACACCTGGCCGGTCGTCACGTTACAGACCCGGTTAAGGCGGATATCAATGAATCGTTCGTAATGACCCAGATCCAGGTCCGTTTCCGCGCCGTCGTCTAGAACGAACACCTCTCCGTGCTGGTAGGGACTCATCGTCCCCGGATCCACGTTGATGTAGGGATCGAGTTTCTGCACGGCAACGCTGAAACCGCGTTCCTTCAGCAACAGGCCAACCGCCGCGGCGGTCACGCCCTTACCGACCGAGGATACGACGCCGCCGGTGAAGAAGAGGTATTTTGTAGGCATATGATCTCCAAAGTTTGACTTCATCCATCCCCTCCCGCCTTTGGCACTCTCCCCTTCCCTCTCCCGTGGGAGAGGGAAGGGGAGGATTGGGGTGGAGTAGGGAAGGGTCGTGATACAAAGTCAGTGGGGAGGGCAGTTGCGCCCTCCCCACCGGGGTTGACATTTTCTAACAAAAGGGGTTTTGGAATGCGTATGTTCATCCGACCAGCTTGACCAGGTCTTCGGCGGCGCGGCGCATTTCGAATAAGATGAGGCCCAGCTTGGCCTCCTGACGCACCAGGGTGGTGAGCACGGCTTCCTGTCCGACCGAAGTGAGCACAATGGAACCTTCGTTGCCGCGGATATAGACTTGTTCCAATCCGCCGCGGCCCAATTCACTGGCGATACGCTCGCCCAGGCTCAACATGGCAGCGGACATGGCAGAGACGCGGTCCTCTTCGACTTCAGCGGGCAGGGCCGAGGCCATGATCAGCCCGTCTACAGAGACGATGGCGGAGGCTTCGATTTCTGGCGCAGCAGCTTGCATTGCGCGCAATCGGTGGACCATCAGTTCGCTGCGGGATACGCTCATAATCGCCTCTCAGGGAATGCTCTGGTTGAGTTTACCATATTAATAAATTTCATGAGGCGAAAATCGGCAGGTCCGTTTTGGCATGTTACTTGTCTTTTCTCTGCAGGATGCGCCAAAGAATGCGTCGCAATATGTTACCCAGCAATCCACCGACGAGAGCCACAAAGACCAGGCCGCCAAAGAACGCGACGCACATCGCCTGGGGCAAGATGTTGGCAGGGATGGATTGTTGTGCGCTGGACCTTTGGAGGGACAGGAAAACGATCACCCAGGCGACCAGGCACAGGATAATGACCAGGAATGTGCTGATGCCAGCCAACCGGCCCAGGCAGGAACGGCGCAAGGCTGGTTCAAGCCGTTCAGCCTCTTTGAATGCGCCAAGTTTCCGCAAACGGTTGAAAAGGTTATGCATAGGTT
>Ga0315277_10003754_pt1 | contig 20532 bp, 15 predicted proteins | sample YL17G05_15_MG_FD_203695 | JGI IMG/M metagenome (GOLD analysis project Ga0315277, IMG submission 203695) | Sediment microbial communities from Yellowstone Lake, YNP, Wyoming, USA - YL17G05_15 | ecosystem: Environmental > Aquatic > Freshwater > Lake > Sediment | place: USA: Wyoming | collected... | reverse complement strand
CGATTGGCTCCAGGCCGGCCTCGACTCCATGGTGAAGACGGGCCGCCTCCCCATCGGGAGGCTCGGCCTGCAGGCGCTGCCGCTTACGATCGAGCGCGCGCGCCGGCTCGGCCGCGAGCCGCGAAGCGGCGTACAGGTGATCTCGGTCCAGGCGCACGGCCCCGCGGACAAGGCGGGCATCGCCGTGGGAGACGTGATCACGCGCGTCGACGGCCGGCCGGTGCGGCTCGTCAACGAACTGCGGCGCCTCGAGATGCGCCTCGCGCCGGGCTCGACCGCGAAGGTGACTCTCCTTCGCGCGGGGGCCGTACAGCCGGCGGAAGTCGAGGTCGCGGTCGCAAGCGACGGCGCGGCGCTCGGCCAGAAAGTCCTCGAGTTCGCCTGGCGCGGCATGCGTCTCAGGGACATCGAAAACAGCAGGCCGAGGGAGTCCTCGCCGCGCGTCAAAAGCGGCGTCGTCGTCGTTGACGTCGCGGGCGGGAGCTTTGCCTACGAGGCGGGGATCCGCGGCGGCAACATAATCGTCGAGGTGAACAACACCGCGGTCGACTCGCTCGCCGACTTCGAGGCGGCCGTGAAGGACATACCCGACACGAACGTCGTCAGGGTCCGGACAAACGAGGGAATCGGCCACGTTCAGGGAGAGATCCGCCGCGAATGAACACCGACGAGATACGAAAGCGCTACCTCGGGTACTTCCAGGAGCGGGGCCACAGGCTCGTGCCGAGCGACAGCCTCGTGCCGGCCGACGACCCGAGCCTGCTCTTTACCGGGGCCGGGATGAACCAGTTCAAGGAGATGTTTTTAGGCAAGGGGAAGATGGAGTACACCCGCGCGACGACCTGCCAGAAGTGCCTGCGCACGGGCGACATCGAGAACGTGGGGCGCACAGCCGGCCACCACACCTTTTTCGAGATGCTGGGGAATTTCTCCTTCGGCGACTATTTCAAGCGCGAGGCCATCCGCTGGGCCTGGGATTTTCTCCTGAACGAACTCAAGATCGACCCGGCGCGCCTGAGCGTCAGCGTCTACAAGGACGACGAGGAGGCCTACAATATCTGGGCCGACGAGGTCGCGGTGCCGCCGGAGAGGATATTCCGTTTCGGCGCCAAGGACAATTTCTGGCCCTCCAACGCCCCCCAGGACGGCCCCAACGGCCCGTGCGGCCCGTGCAGCGAGATATTCTTCGACCAGGGCGAAAACGCCGGCTGCGGCAGCGCCCACTGCGACCCTTCCTGCCCGTGCGGGCGGTACGTCGAGATATGGAACCTCGTCTTCACGCAGTTCGACCGTCGCGACGGAGGCAGGCTCGACCCTCTGCCGCAGAGAAACATCGACACGGGCATGGGCCTCGACCGCGTCGCGGCGGTCATGCAGGGCAAGCGGACGAATTTCGAAACCGACGTCTTCATGCCGCTTCTGGCCGAGATATGCCGCCTCACCGGCGCGAAGTACGGCAAGGCGGCCGAATCCGACAGGCGGATCCGGCGCATCGCAGACCACGCGCGCGCGGCGACGTTCGTGATTGCGGACGGCGTGCTGCCTTCGAATGAGGGGCGCGGCTACGTTCTGCGCAGGCTCCTTCGCCGGGCGGTCTCGGACGGGATCGCGCTGGGGGCCGAGGAAGTTTTCGTCTACAAACTCATTCCCGTGGTCGGAAACGTCATGGGCCGAACCTACCCTGAGATAGTCGAGAAGCGCGACGGGATCGCGCGCATCGTAAAGGCCGAGGAAGAGCGGTTCAGGGAAACGCTCGCGGCGGGCGGCGAGATGCTCGACAAGCTTCTGGCGTCTCTGGAGGACGAGCACCGGCGCGTCGTGACGGGCGAGGAGGCATTCCGGCTCTACGACACGTTCGGGTACCCGATTGAATTCATCGCCGAGCGCGTGGCGGAGAAGGGGTTCGAGGTCGACGTCGCGGGATTCGAAAACGAGATGAACGTCCAACGCGAGCGGGCGCGCTCGGGGTCGAATATCGCGGCGGACATCTTCGCGGCGGCGCGAAGCCCCATTCACGACCTCTCGTCGCGGGTGCGCTCCACGGAATTCCGCGGCTACCAGGAGAGCCGCGTAGAGACGAAGGTCGTGGGGATACTCAAGGACGGCGCGCTCGCGAACGAAGTCTCGGACAAGGACGCCGAGGTATCGGTGGTCCTCGAGGCGACGCCCTTTTATGCGGAGTCGGGCGGGCAGGTCGGGGACGCCGGAAGCGTCCGCGGCAAAGGCTTCGTGTTCGCGGTCGCGGATACCGGGAAATCTGAAGGGCTCTTCCTTCACACGGGAAAGCTCGACCACGGAAAGATCGCGGTCGGCACGGAGGCCGTGGCCGAGATAGACATCGAGCGGCGCCTCAATATCATGCGGAACCACACGGCGACGCACCTCCTGCAGTACGCGCTTCGCAAGCGCCTCGGCACGCACGTCGAGCAATCCGGCTCGCACGTCGGGCCCGATCGGCTCCGGTTTGATTTCACGCATTTCCAGGCGCTGAGGGCGGAGGAACTGCGCGACGTGGAGCGCATCGTAAACGAGGTCGTCGCCGAGAACCTGGCGGTGTCCACCTACCAGACGAGCCTCGACGACGCGCGCCGCGAAGGGGTCATCGCGCTTTTCGGCGAGAAATACGGGGCCGAGGTGCGAGTCGTAAGGGTCGGCGACGTGTCGGCCGAGCTCTGCGGCGGCACGCACCTCGACCGCGCCGGCTCGATAGGCCTTTTCAAGATCATCGGCGAGGAATCGGTCGCCCAGGGCGTCAGGCGCATAACCGCGGTGACGGGCGCGGCGGCCGTCGAGGCGGTCCACGGCCTGGAGGACCTTCTGGACGAGATAGCCGAGGCGGTCGACAGCCCGCGCTCCCGGCTTGCAGAGCGCGCCAGGGATCTCGCGGCCGAGACGAGGAAACTCCGCAAGGAACTGGAGAAGGCGGCCGCCTCGAAGGCGTCCTCGGCCGCGCAGGACCTCCTCTCCGGCGCCAGGCAGCTCAAGTCGCTGAGGCTCGTGGCCAAGCGCATCGACGGCCTCTCCGCGGACGACCTTCGCAGGTTCCTCGACGGCCTCAAGGCGGAAAAGGCGCTTGTCACGGTCATCGGCTCGGTCAAGGACGGCCGTCCGGCGCTCGCCGCGTCGGTGAGTCCGGACCTTGTCAAGGCGGGCCTGAGCGCCGTGAGCATTATCAAGCAGGCGGCCGCCGACATCGGAGGCGGAGGGGGAGGCAGGCCCGACATGGCCCAGGCCGGCGGCAAGAACGCCGGGGGCATCGACAAAGCCCTCGAAACGGCGTCGAGGCTTGTCGAAGACGCCGACAGGAACGCCGGCGGCGGATGAGCGCCGCGGGCGGCCGCGGCGGGCTTTGGGCGGCGGGCTTTGGGCTTGACAGGCGGGTCCTGCGGCCTAAAATCTACGTCCTTTGACGTTTTCCCGGGCGATTACCCCAAGCGGAGAGAATAATGGCACTGCCGAAAAGAAGGCACTCGCATGCGCGGGGCGCCAAGAGGCGCGCGCACGACTTCCTTACGCCCGCAAATACCGTCAAATGCCCGCGTTGCGGCCAGACGAAGCTCCCGCACCGCGTGTGCGGCAATTGCGGCTATTACCGGGACAAAGAAATCATTTCCTTCGAGGAATAACCGAAAATGCGGATAGCCGTCGACGCGATGGGCGGCGACTATGCCCCGCGGGAAATCGTACAGGGGGCCCTGGAAGCCGTAAGCCGTTTCAGCGACGTGGAGATACTCCTGGCCGGGATACCGGACAAGATATCGGCGTTCATGCCGTCCTCCAGGCCCGCCGCAATCAGGATCGTCCCCTGCCGCGAGGTGGTCGACATGGGCGAGTCGCCCGTGGAGGCCATCAGGCGCAAGAAAGACTCCTCGCTAAGGCGCATCTTCGAGCTTACCGCCGCGGGCGAGACGGACGCGGCTATATCGGCCGGCAACACCGGCGCGACCGTAGCCGCGGCGACAATGCTCCTCAGGCCGCTGGAGGGCTGCAAGCGCCCCGGGATCGCCGCGGACTTCCCCTCGACCAAGGGGCACACGGTCGTTATCGACGTCGGCGCCAACATCATGCCGCGCCCCTGGCATCTTCTCCAGTACGGGATCATGGCGCAGGTCTTCGCGCGCGAGGTCATGGGCATCGCCCAGCCGTCAGTCGGCATCCTCAACGTCGGAACGGAGGAGGAGAAGGGAACGGACCTGGTGAAGGCCGCGCGGGGACTCCTGGAGCACCACGTCGCGGGATTTGTGGGGAGCGTCGAGGGGCGCGACATATATAACGGCGCCGTGGACGTCGTGGTCTGCGACGGTTTCGTGGGGAACGCGCTTCTGAAGGCCACGGAAGGCTTTGCGTCGTATTTCACGTCGCATCTTCTGGAGAGCCTGGGCCAGGAGGCCGGTGACAACGGGGGGGCGAGCGCTTCACGCCTGAGCGAGGTCATCAAGAAGATTGACTACACCGAGTATGGCGGCGCGCCGCTGTTGGGCGTCGACAAAGCCACGATCATTTCACACGGTTCTTCGAACGCGAAGGCGATCGCCAACGCCATACGCGTTGCGAGGGATTTCGGCGCGAGGCAGGTCAACCGTCTCATCGTCGAGGCGCTCGCCGAGGTGGAAGAGCCCGGCGAGAGAGAGGGCGGCGGATGACGGCCGACCGGCGCGTGCGTATCTCGGGCACGGGCAGCTTCATGCCCGAAAAAGTCCTTACCAACGCGGACCTCGTGAAAATCGTCGACACGACCGACGAGTGGATCGTTACGCGCACGGGCATCAGGGAGCGCCGCATAGTCGAGGGAAACGTCGCCACGAGCGACCTCGCGACCGAGGCCGCCAGGCGGGCGCTGGCCGACGCGGGGCTTGCGGCGGCGGACCTCGACCTCATAATCGTCGCGACGATCACTCCCGACACCATGCTCCCCGCGACCGCCTGCTACGTACAGGCGAACCTGGGCGCGGCGAAGGCGGGCGCGTTCGACGCGGTCGCGGCCTGCAGCGGCTTTGTCTACGCCTCGAACGCCGCGTGGCAGTTCATCCGCTCGGGGCAGTACGACCACGTCCTCGTCATCGGCGCCGACTGCCTGTCGAAGATCACCAACTACAAGGACCGCGGCTCGTGCATTCTCTTCGGCGACGGGGCGGGGGCGGCGGTCTTCTCCCCGGCCGGCGACGGCGAGGGCGGCGTCCTTTTCGGCAAACTCGGCTCGGACGGGACCGGCGCGGACATGATGATCATTCCGGCGGGCGGCTCGCGCAGGCCCGCGTCGCACGAGACGGTCGACAAGGACGAGCATTATATGGTCATCCGCGGGCGCGAGGTCTACAAGTTTGCGGTCGAGAAGATGGCCGACGTCGTCAGCGAAAGCCTGAACGCGCTGGGCCTGAAACCCGCCGACCTGCGCTGGATAATCCCACACCAGGTCAACTTCCGCATCCTCGAAGGCGCGGCCAAGCGCCTCGAAATCCCGATGGACGACATGTACGTCAACATCGACCGCTTCGGCAACACTTCCGCGGCGTCCATCCCGATAGCACTCGACGAGGTCAACCGCAAGGGGCTTCTCAAGAAGGGCGACCTCGTGGCGCTCGTCGCGTTCGGCGGCGGCCTCACCTGGGCCTCGATGATATTGAGGTGGTGAATGCCTCATGGCGCGGTCCTCTTCCCCGGCCAGGGCGCTCAAGTCGTAGGGATGGGCCGCGACGTCTATGAGAAATCGAAGGCGGGGCGGGCCGTCTTCGACCTTGCCGACAGGGCGCTTGGCTTTTCGCTGTCCGGCGTGATATTCAACGGCCCGGAGGAAAAACTCACCGAAACGGATATCTCCCAGCCGGCGATACTCGCGACGAGCATGGCCCTGGTCGAGGCGGCGCGCGAGGCGGGCTGGAAGGGCGCGGCGGCCGGGACGGCCGGGCTTTCGCTCGGGGAATACACGGCCCTCGTCTTCGCCGGGTCAATCGCGCTTGAAGACGCGCTCGTCCTCGTGCGAAAGCGCGGCGCCTACATGCGCGAGGCGGGGCGCAGGAACCCGGGCGCGATGCTCTCTGTCATCGGCCTCGACGAGCCGGCGGTGCTCGACATCGTGAAGGAGGCGTCTTCGGCCGGCGTAATAGTCGCGGCGAACTGGAACTGCCCCGGGCAGGTCGTCCTTTCGGGCCAGGTTCCCGCCCTCGAGGCCGCGGAGAAACTGGCAGCCGCGAAAGGCGCCATGAAGGCGGTCTTTCTCAAGGTCGACGGCGCGTTCCATTCGCCGCTGATGCAGGACGCGGCGGACAAACTCGCGCGGGACCTCGCGGGCGTGAAGATAGTAACGCCCGCCGTCCCCGTCGCGGCGAACGTGACCGGCGACTTCGTGTCGGAACCGGACGAGATCCGGCGGCTTCTCGCGCGGCAGGTGACCTCGAGCGTCCTCTGGGAGAAATCGTTCCGGCGGCTGGCGTCCGCCGGCGCCGCGAGTTTCACCGAGATAGGCCCGGGGCGCGTTCTCACCGGCCTTGCCAAGCGCATCGACCGCAAGGTCCCCGTGGAGGCCGTGGGTGACATGGAGGCCGTGTCGAGGTTCGCCGCTTCGGCCGAGGGGGCGGAAAAGTAAAACCTTGACAGTCGGGCGTCGAGCCTGTAAATTTTTCGAATCCGCCTCATCCTATGGATTGTGCAGCGTACAACGGTCAGGCCGCCGATTCGGGGGTTCTCCGAAAGGAGGGAACAGAGTGGATCCTGTTGAAAAGAAGGTTGTGGATATTGTAAGCGAGCAGTTGGGTGTATCAGCTGAGCAGATCGCCATGAGCACCTCCTTCGTCAACGACCTTGGCGCAGACAGTCTCGACACGGTCGAGCTCGTGATGGAGTTCGAGGACGAGTTCGACATCAATATCCCCGACGAGGACGCCGAGAAAATACAGACCGTCGGCGAGGCGGTCAAGTACATCAAGGAACACGCCGCTTGATGAACCGAAGGCGCGTTGTGATCACGGGCCTCGGGGCGGTCACGCCCCTGGGGCTCGACGTGAAGGCCTACTGGCAAGGCCTCATCTCCGGCGCCTCCGGCATCGGCACCGTTACCCATTTCGACGCAGCAGCCTTCAACTCCCGCATCGCCGGCGAGGTCAAGGGGTTCGACGCGGGGGCCTTCTTCGACGTGCGCGAGGCGAAACGACTCGACCCGTACGCGCAGTACGCGATGGTGGCCGGCATCGAGGCCGTGCGCGACAGCGGGCTCGATTTCTCCAGGGAAGACACGCGGCGCGCAGGGACGCTCGTCGGGTCGGGGATAGGCGGCCTGCAGGAAATCGAGGAGCAGCACTCGAGGCTGCTGGAGCGCGGTCCGTCGAGGCTGTCGCCCTTCATGGTCCCCAAACTGATGCTCAACGCGGCCTCGGGGCAGCTGTCGATCTACTTCGGCCTGAAGGGCCCGAGCTTCGCGGTCGCTTCGGCCTGCGCCTCCGCCACCAACGCCCTCGGCGAGGCGGCCTGGGTCATCCGCCGCGGCGACGCGGACGTCATGCTGGCGGGGGGGGCGGAGGCGGCGGTGACGCCCCTTGCCCTCGGCGGCTTTTCGGCGCTCAAGGCCCTTTCGACGAGGAACGACGACCCGCCGCGCGCTTCGCGGCCGTTCGACAAGGACCGCGACGGTTTTGTCCTTTCGGAAGGAGCCGGAATCGCCGTCCTCGAGGAGTACGAGCACGCCCGCGCGCGAGGAGCCGGAATTTACGCCGAATTCACCGGCTACGCCAGCACCGCTGACGCCTACCACCTCACGGCGCCGGAGCCCGAAGGCGTCGGCGCGTCGGACGCGATGGCCCTGGCGCTCAAGGACGCGGGCATCAATCCGGCGGAAATCACTTACATCAACGCCCACGGCACCTCGACGGACCTGAATGACGCCATGGAGACGGCCGCCATAAAGCGGGTTTTCGGCGAGCACGCGCGCAAGGTCGCGATTTCGAGCACCAAGTCTGCAATCGGGCACCTCCTGGGCGCTTCGGGCGCCGTCGAACTCATCGCCTGCGCCATGGCCATAAAGCATTCCATCGTGCCGCCCACGATTAACTACACCACCCCCGATCCCGCGTGCGACCTCGACTACGTCCCGAACGTCGCCCGCGAGATGGCAGTGGACGCGGCGCTTTCGAACTCATTCGGCTTCGGCGGCCACAACGCCTGCCTCGTCATCGCCAAACTCCGCTGAAAGCGCCTGGGCGACTGCGCGCGATTTAGTGCAGTGCGAGTGCACTCCCTTACGATATAAGGCTATCGAGGCCTTCCATTTAACGGGTTTGTCGAATGACTGACGAAGCCTCCGCCAAGAAGACCGAGGCCCAGGGGGCGCCTTGGGCCCCTGAAGCGGCCGCGCCGGGCGCAAACGCCTCCGGCGCCGCCGGTGCCGCGTCGGCCACGGCCGAAACCGAGTCGGCGGCCCGCGCGCAAGCCGCGGCTGCCGAGCGCGAGGGGCGGGACCCCGTTCTCAGTCGCCTTGGGCCGTGGTTCGACAAGGTCGCCGCGGACTGGTCGGCGGCCCTCGGCAAGAAGGTGACCGCCTCTGCCGGCGAGGCCGCGAAGCCCGACGCCGCGGGGCTTGCGGCGGCGCTGGCCGCCTCGCCGCTTGCGGTCGAGGCGAAGGTCAAGACCGCCGCAGCCACCGTGCCAGTGGTGCTTCTCGCTTCGGAACAGGCGGCGATCACGGTGGCGAGGGAGGCGCTCGGCGAAGCGGCAGGCACCGTCCTCAACGACACTGTCACGTCGGCCTTCGGCGAACTCGCACGCCAGGTTTACGGCAGCCTCGAGGTAGCCTGGCGCGCCGACCACGGCAAAGACCTCCAAGTCGATGCGGGGCATCCGTCGCGCCCCGAGAAACTCGCCGATGACTTCTCCCCCGGGTCGCGCGTCGTCGCCATAAACATGAAGGCCGAAAGCGGGGCGGAGGTTTCGATGTCCTTCGTCTTGCCCCCGCAGTTGGACGCCCTTTTCGCCGTGAAGGAGGCTGTCGAACAGAAGCCTTCGGACGCGGCCATGCCGCAGACCGCCAAGCTCGAACGGATTCTCAAGATCAACGTCCCGCTCGTGGTGGAGATCGCGCGCAGACGCATAAAGGTCAGGGAAGTCCTCAGCTTCAAGCCCGGGACCGTGCTTGAGTTCGACAAGCGCAGCGACGACCTCCTCGACCTACTCGTCGGCAAGGCCGCCGTCGGTAAAGGCGAGGCGATAAAGGTCGGCGAGGGCTTCGGACTGCGCGTCCTCGATATAGGCCCGGTGCGCGACCGCATAAAACTCCTCGGCAGATAGACGCCCGCGCGCCAACGCCTCGAAAACCGCATTTTGAGTCAATACCGTCAGGCACTCTCAAGGCCGGTACCAGTCGACCGGCGTGGTTCTTCGAACCGAACAGCTTGCCGGACAGGCAGTTGCGTTCGGAGCGTTTGCCAACGCCCACGCGCGGGCCAAAGAAACCGCGCAAACGGCACGGATTGAGGCTCTCGAGCGCTACGCAAGAAGCAGACGTACCCGGCGCTGCGGGAATTGGCCCCGACGGGGGTCAAATACGTCTTTCTGCCTCAAAACAGTGACAAAAACCGGCAGTTTGGGCTCCTTTCGTCCTTGATTTTCGCGCGGTAGGAGGTATATTTTTACGGTTCATCATTCCATTTCATGGTGAACCACGCAGTCGGAGGATGAGATGGCTTATTCCGTTGAGGACATCAGGAACATAGTTTTCATAGGACACTCAGGGACAGGCAAGACAACGATGGCGGAAGCAATGCTCTTCAAGGCCGGCGTGACGACCCGCCGCGGCAGCGTCGAGGAAGGCACGACCACGGCCGACTGGAGCGAGGAAGAGCGCGAAAGGAAGATATCCATCGACGCGAGCACCGTGCATTTCCCGTGGAAGGGCAAGGAGTTCAATATCATCGACGCTCCCGGGTATCCCGACTTCTTCGGCCACGTGCTCTCGGCGCTTCCGGCCGCGGAGACGGCCGTTCTTTTCGTCAACGCCACAAGCGGCGTCGAGCTGAACACCATCCGCACGTGGAACGCCGCCCGCAAGGCCGGCCTTTCCGGGTTCGTCGTTGTTAACAAGATGGACGGCGATAATATCAACATCGAGGCCGTAGTCGATTCCGTCAGGGAAGTGGTCGGCGTTTCGTGCGTGCCGCTCAACCTGCCGGTCGGGGCGGGCGCGTCCTTGAAGGGGGTCCACGACGTGTTTTCGACGGCGGCGCCTGCGGGCGTGGCCGGCGACCCCAAGGCCGCGCACGACCAGGCGGTCGACGCGGTGGTGGAGGCCGACGACGCCCTTCTCGAGAAGTACCTCGAGGAAGGCAAGGTCGAGCCCGCGGAGTTCGCCGGCGCCCTTTCCAAGGCCGTGACCGGGGGCAATTTCGTGCCGATGCTTTTCGCGGCCGGCAGGGCCGACATAGGCGTCGGGGAGATCCTGGACACGCTTGCGACGGTCGCGCCGTCCCCCGCGGCCAGGGTCAGAAAAGGCACGAAGGGCGACGCCGAGGCGGACGTCGCCGCGGATGCAGGCGGCCCGTTCGCCGCGTTCCTCTTCAAGACCATGACCGACCCGTACGTGGGGAGGCTGTCGTTTCTGAGGGTGTTCAGGGGGACGCTCACGGGCGACATGTCGATCTACGACGTCCGGACCGAGAACAAGCACCGCGTCGGCCACATCTACCGCATGCAGGGCAAGGAGCAGAAGGAAATCCCGCAGGCGATTCCCGGCGACATCATCGCCCTCGCCAAGATCGAGAATATCGAGGTCAACGACTCGCTCACGTCGGAAGCGGAGCCCGTCGTTTTCCCGAAGGTCACTTTCCCGCGGCCGATGGTGTCGCTGGCGGTCAGGCCCAAGAACCGCGGCGACGAGCAGCGCATCGCGGGGTCCCTGGCGAAACTCACCGAGGAGGACAAGACCTTCCTCGTGAACCGCGACACGCAGACGGGCGAGCTCGTAACAACGGGCATGAGCACCCTTCACCTCGACATAATGCTCGAAAGGCTCAAGAACCGGTTCGACGTGGAGGTCGTCACCTCGGAGCCCAAGATTCCTTACAAGGAGACGATCAGCGCCGCGGCCGACGCGCGGTACCGCCACAAGAAGCAGACGGGCGGGCGCGGCCAGTACGGCGAAGTCTTCATAAAGATCGAGCCGCTGGAGCGCGGGGCGGGCTTCGAATTCGTCGACGAGGTCGTCGGGGGCCGCATCCCGAACCAGTACATCCCCGCGGTCGAAAAGGGCGTCCGCGAGATCATGACGAAGGGGATCCTGGCGGGCTGCCCGGTCGAGGACGTGCGCGTAAGGCTCTACGACGGATCGTTTCACCCGGTGGACTCCTCGGAAGCGGCTTTCAAGATGGCCGCCTCGAAGGGATTTCAGGACGCATTCATGCGGGCGAAGCCCGTGCTCCTGGAGCCGATAGTAAACCTGGAGATCACGATCCCCAGCGAATTCATGGGCGACGTGACGGGCGATATCAACAGCCGCCGCGGCCGCATCACCGGCATGGACCAGGGGCCCGGCGGCGTGCAGATATTAAAGGCGACGGTGCCGATGAGCGAGGTCATGCGATACGCGACGGAGCTTCGCGCCATGACCGGCGGGCGCGGCGCCTTCACCCTCGAGTTCTCCCATTATGACATAGTGCCCCAGAGAATCGCCGAGACGGTTATCGCTCAGGCTAAGAAGGAAGAGACCGAGGAGTAATCTGGGCGCGTACTCGTTCCTCTTAGCCCGGGTGAGGATCCGGCAGGCGGGTTCTCCCGGAAAGAGTGCGTCTTTTTCCGGAATCGGGGGAACGCTATGTACACGATGGAAGACCTCCTTCAGCAACTGGTCGAAAAGAAGGGGTCCGACCTCCACATCAGCGCGGGCAGCCAGCCGCGGCTGCGCATCGACGGGCAGCTTGTTCCCGTCGAGGGCGACAAGATGGCTCCGGAGGAGACCCAGAGCCTCATCTACGGGATCCTCAACTCCGACCAGATCGCGCGCTTCGAGAACAACCTCGAACTCGACCTGTCGTTCGGCATCTCGGGGCTCGGGCGCTTCCGCACGAACGTCTTCGTGCAGCGCGGCGCCGTGGGGGCGGTGCTGAGGATAATCCCCTTCGAGATAAGGGGCATGCGCGAGCTGGGGCTGCCTCAGAAACTCTGCGAGAAACTCTGCGGCCTGCCCAAGGGCCTCATCCTCGTGACGGGCGCGACGGGCTCGGGAAAATCGACGACGCTCGCGGCGTTCGTCGACTACATCAACCAGACGCGCGAGGGGCACATCGTCACGATCGAGGACCCGATAGAGTTCGTCCACAGGAACAAGAAGTGCCTGGTCAACCAGCGCGAGGTCGGCAGCGACACGCAGTCGTTCAATAACGCCCTCCGCGCGGTGCTGCGCGAAGACCCCGACATCGTCCTCATCGGCGAAATGCGCGACCAGGAGACGATACAGGCGGCGCTGACCCTTTCGGAGACGGGGCACCTCACCTTCGGGACCCTTCACACTTCCGACTGCGTGCAGTCGATAAACCGCATAGTGGACGTCTTCCCGCCCTACCAGCAGCAGCAGATAAGGACGCAGCTGTCCTTCACGCTGCAGGCGGTCTTCTCGCAGCAGCTGCTGCAGCGGTTGAACAGCCGCGGCCGCGTGCTTTCGTGCGAGATAATGGTCGCGAACTCCGCCGTCCGCAGCCTCATCCGCGACGACAAGGCGCACCAGATATACTCCATCATGCAGACCGGCAGCAAGGAAGGCATGCGCACGATGAACCAGTCGCTCTTCCAGCTGTACCAGGCCAACCTCATCAGCTACGAGGAGGCGGTGGACCACACGACCGATCCGGACGACCTGAAGCGGACATTCCAGCGGGCCGGGACCTCGGAACCCCAGGCCGCCGGCTAACGGGAGCGTGCCATGGTAACTTTCGACAAGAGGCTCAAGAGCATAGTGACGAAGGCGGGGCTGGTCGACGCCGACAAGGTCGACGCGGCGCTGGCGGAGGCGGCGGCTCAGAAAAAGCCGCTCTCGGAGGTTCTCGTCGAGCAGCACCTGGTCGAGGAGCGCGTCCTCATCGGCTCCATCGCCAAGGAGATGAACATACCGCCGATCGACCTTTCGAAGGTCGAAGTCACCAGCGAGGCGCTCGAGAGCCTGCCGCAGGACCTCGCGACGACGTACGGGGTCATCCCCGTGGCGCGCATAGGCAACATCCTCACAGTCGCCGTCGCCAACCCCTTCGACGTGCTGAAGTTCGACGACGTGGGCCTCGTGACCGGCTGCCAGTTGATGCCGGTGGTTTCCACCGAGGCTACGATCCGGCACGCCATCGACCGCTTCTACAGGACCGGCGAGCAGGAAATGGAGGAGATACTCGAGGACATGGCCGATCCCGAGGTCGAGATTACGCACAAGGAAAAGGAGGACGACGAAGGGATGGACATCACCGCGGGCAGCAGCGACTCCCCCGTGGTCAAACTCGTCAACATGATCATCTACCAGGCGATAAAGAACAGGGTCAGCGACATTCACATAGAGCCGTTCGAAAAGCGACTGGTCGTGCGCTACAGGCAGGACGGGGTGCTCTACGAGGCGATCACTCCGCCGAAGAAGATGGCGCCCGCGATCACGTCGAGGATAAAGGTCATGAGCGACCTGGACATCGCCGAGCGCCGCAGGCCCCAGGACGGCAAGTTCCAGCTCAAGGTGGAGTCGCGCCAGATAGACTTTCGCGTCTCGATACTGCCGGTGGTCCACGGCGAAAAGATAGTGATGCGAATCCTCGACTCGTCGAACCTGACTTTGAACCTCGACGCGCTCGGCTTTGAAAAGAAGGCCCTGGACGATTTCAGAGGCGCCATCAACTCCGCGTACGGGATGATACTCGTGACGGGGCCGACCGGTTCGGGCAAGTCGACGACGCTCTACTCGGCGGTGAAGGAGATCATGTCGGTCGAGGACAACTTCGTCACCGTCGAGGAGCCGGTCGAGTACCAGCTGGAGGGCATAAACCAGGTGCCCGTGAACGTCAAGCGCGGCCTCACCTTCGCCTCGGCGCTTCGCTCGATCCTGAGACAGGACCCGGACAAGATCATGATAGGCGAAATCCGCGACCTCGAGACCGTGGAGATCGCCATCAAGGCGGCCCTCACGGGGCACCTGGTGCTTTCGACGCTCCACACCAACGACGCGCCCTCGACCGTCACGCGCATGGCCGACATGGGCGTAGACCCGTTCATGATAGCGTCGTCGGTGCTTCTGGTGTCGGCGCAGAGGCTCTGCAGGCGGCTCTGCACGGAGTGCCGCGAGCCGATAGAGGTGCCGCCGGAGAGGCTGCTGGCGCTCGGCTTTACCGAGCAGGAAGTCAAGTCGAAGCCGACGATCTACAAAGAGAAGGGCTGCCCGAGGTGCAACAACGGGTACAAGGGCCGCTTCGCCGTCCTCGAGACGCTGCCGATGACGGAGGACACCCGGCAGGCGATAATAAAGGGAAAGAGCTCGGTCGACGTAAAGAACCTGGCGCTCCAACAGGGGATGATAACGTTGCGGCGGTGCGGGCTCCTTAACGTCCTGCGCGGCAACACGTCCATAGACGAAGTCATGAGCGTAACGATGGCGGATTAACCGCAAGGGGGTTTATATGCCAAACTTCAGGTACAGTGTCAGGAACGCGGGGGGCGGCTCGGCCTCGGGCATGCTCGTCGCCGCCAACCAGGTCGAGGCCGTCACGCAGCTCAAAAACCAGGGGCTGACCGTGATAAGCGTCGCGGAGGAAGTCGCGAAGAAGGGCTTTTCGCTGGAGAAGCTCCTCGCGTACGGGTCCCACGTGAAGATCGACGAGATGGTCCTTTTTACGAGGCAGCTTTCGACGATGATTAACGCCGGCATTCCGATACTGGAAGCCCTCGAGGTCCTCCACGAGCAGGTCACCAACAAGGGCTTCAAGCGCGTCATCAACGACGTCGTCGAGCGGGTCCGGACGGGCAGCGACCTCTCCGACGCCCTCAAGGCGCATCCGAGGGTGTTCAACGACGTCTACGTCAACATGATCAAGGCCGGCGAGGCGTCGGGCCAGCTCGACATCATACTCGTGCGCCTGGCGGAGTACTTCGAGTCGACCGCGCACCTGAAGCGCGAGGTGAAGGCGGCGATGACTTACCCCGTGATCTCGCTGACGATGGTCACGGGCATCACGATTTTCCTGATGGTGGGCATCGTGCCCAAGTTCAACGAGATATTCAAGACCTTGAACGTCCCCTTGAACGCCCTCACGCGGACGATGCTCGGCATATCGCTTTTCATGCGGACGCATCTGCTTCTCGGCGCGCTGGCCGCCGTAGGCCTCGTGGTGGCCGTCATCCTCTACACGAAGACGCCCTTCGGCGCGGTCCAGATCGACTGGCTGAAACTGCACGTGCCCGTATTCGGCACGCTCTTCCGGAAGGTCGCGCTGTCGCGCTTTGCCCGCACGTTCTCGACGCTTCTGAAGTCGGGCGTCCCGATGCTCGGGGCGCTGGAGATAGTCGCGGGCACCGCCGGCAACCAGATCGTCAGCCGCGTCGTGCTCTCCGCAAAGGAGCGCGTGCGCCAGGGCGAGAACCTCGCAAACCCGCTGTCGGAGTCGAAGGTCTTCCCGCCCATGGTGACGAAGATGGTGTCGATCGGCGAGAAATCGGGCGCGCTCGAGGCGCTTTTGGAGAAGGTGAGCGAGTTCTACGACCAGCAGGTGTCGGCGGCCGTGAAGTCCCTCACGAGCATGATAGAGCCGATAATGATCGCGGTCATGGGAACGCTCGTCGGCACGATAGTCCTGAGCGTCTTCCTGCCGATCATTCAGATTCAGCAGGCCCTCACCAGAAGCGCGGGTGGGCAGAAGTAACGCTTGACGAGTCCGGGTGCGGGCGATGGACCTTGAGAAGGGGATAGAGTTCACCAGGCGCGTGTACTGGATCGCGGGGGTGCGCGCGGCGCTGTGCGTTTTCGCGGCGAGCATGATACGCCTCAACCTCGAGCCGTCGGCCGCCGCGGAAAGCCTCCTGCCATACGCGGTGGCGGCGGCCGCGCTGGCCGCGGGGGCAGCGTGGGTCCTCTGGGCGCACCGCGGCGTTTCGCTCAAGGCCCTCGCCTCGGTCCAAACGGTTTTTGACCTCGCATTCGTCACGGCGCTTGTGTACCTGAGCGGCGCGGCCGGAAGCGACTTCCTGCTTCTCTACTTCGGCCCGATCCTCGCCGCCACGGTACTTTTCAGGCGAACGGCGGCGCTTCTTACGGCGTCGGTCGCCACCATCGGCCTTTTCGCGTCCTCGGCCGTGTACGAGATGACGATGAACGCCCCGCCGCTGGTGGCGCCGGGGTGGCTCTTGCGCGGCCCCGCCCCGCCGGCGCAGGTAATCGCGGCCCTTACGTTCCAGGGCGCGGCGTTTCACCTCGTGGCGTTTCTCGCTTCGACGCTCATCCTGCGGCTTCGCTGGGCTTCCATCGAGACTGAGCAGATACTCGAAACCCTCTCCGACGGGGTAATCACCGTCGGCAAGGGCGGCCAGGTCGTTTTCGCCAACTCCCGCGCGCGGCAAATGCTGTCCCTCGTGAGGGGGCGGGCGCTCATCGGGCGGCCCTTTGAAGCGGCCGCGCCTGGCCCCGTGGGGCAAGCGTTCTGGAGGGTCATCTCGTCGGGGGTCCCGGTCAGCCTGGAAGTGGAGATGGGGACGAGGCGGACCCCCGTTGAAGTGATGGTCTTTCCGGTTTTCGGTCCGGGGGGGACGCTTCGCGGGGCCAACGTCATGATCCACGACCTGACCGAGCGCAGGCGCCTGGTCGAGGCGCTCAGGCGCGCCGACAGGCTCGAGGCCACGGCGGCAACCGTCGCCTCGATCGCGCACGAAATCCGCAACCCGCTGGCGGCCATCCGCGGCAGCGCGCAGGAGCTTCGCGGAGCCTCGAACCTCTCGGGCGCCGACGCCAGCCTTCTGGACCTGGTGGTCCGCGAGTCCGACCGTCTCAACCGCGTCCTGGCGGAGTTTCTGAGCTTCAGCCGGATGCCCAAGCCGCAGAGGGCGCCTCTGGACCTGCGCGCGCTCCTCGAGGAGGTCGCCGCGCAGCTCAAGTACTCGTCCAACGGCTCGAAGCCCGACGTGTCGGTCGCCGGGCCGGCGGACGTCCGGCTCACGGGCGACAGCGAGCAGCTCCGGCAGGTCTTCGTGAACCTCGGCCTCAACGCCCTGGACGCGACCGGCGGACGCGGCCCGGTGGCCTTCCGGATAGAGCTTCTGCCCGGGCGCATCGTGGTGGACACGCGCGACAGGGGCACGGGGATAGACGATTCGATAAGAGAGAAGGTGTTCGAGCCGTTCTTCACCACGAAAACGACGGGAACGGGCCTGGGGCTTCCGATCGCCAGCCGCATCGTCGAGGAGCACGGCGGCGCGATAGAGTGCGGCCGGGACGCCGAAGGCTGGACATGTGTAAAGGTTTCGCTGCCGGCGGCCGACAGAGTAGGTGGCCCGTCGGCGGGGGCCCCGGCGGGGGGAACGCAGGCGCAGAGCGCACGGCCTTAGGAGGGGAACGTGGCCAACCACAAGGTGCCCAACAGCGTCACGGGAAACGTCCTCGTAGTCGACGACGAGAACGGCATGTGCGAGGTCCTCTCGCATATCCTCGGCCACGAGGGCTACGAGGTGGCGACCGCCGCAAGCGTGAAGGACGCCGTCGCGCTCAGGGCCGAGAACGCTTTCGACGTGACCATCACGGATCTCAAGATGCCGGGCGCCGACGGGGTTTCGCTTCTGCGGCAGATAAAGGCCGACGACCCTAACGCCCTCGTGATCGTCATCACGGCCTTTTCGACGTGGGACTCGGCCGTCGAGGCGATGCGCCTGGGCGCCTTCGACTACCTGAAGAAACCCTTCGACAACGACGACATAAAGGCCGTCGTCGGCCGCGCGATGGAGGTCGCGCACCACCTCAAGACCCGCGGTCCCGGCGAGGTGCCCGCCTACGTCCGAAACATCATCGGCACGAGCGCCCTCATCCAGGAAATACACGACGTCATCCGCCGCGTCGCCCCTACCGACTCGACGATCCTCATCCAGGGCGAATCGGGCACCGGCAAGGAGCTCGTCGCGCGCGCTATCTACAACTGCTCGTCGCGAAGCGAAGAGGCGTTTATCGTCGTGAACTGCGGCGCCTTCACGGAGAGCCTGCTTGAGAGCGAGCTCTTCGGCCACGTGAAGGGATCCTTCACGGGCGCGATAAGCGACAAGAAGGGACTTCTCGAGATCGCCCACCGCGGGACGTTCTTTCTCGACGAGGTCGCGGAGATGTCGCGGCAGACTCAGGTGAAATTCCTGCGGGTGCTCGAGGAGCGGGAGTTCAAGCCCGTCGGCTCGACCGACACGCGAAAGAGCGACGTGCGTTTCATCACCGCGACGAACCGGGAGCTCGCCAAGGAGGTGGAGCGCGGCGAGTTCCGGGAGGACCTCTATTACCGCCTGAACGTCATTCCCGTCACGATACCGCCGCTGAGGCAGAGGAAGGAAGACATACCGCTTCTGGCGGGGCACTTCCTCGCGCGCTACGGCCAGGAGATGGGCAAGCCCGTCACGGGGATTGCCCAGGAGGCGTTGAACTTCCTCATCAATTACGACTGGCCGGGCAACGTTCGCGAACTCGAAAACACCATTCAGCGCGCCGTCGCCCTCACGCGCAACAGCGAGATCACCACTGACGACCTCGTCATAAAGATGCGGACCGGAACGCCCGCCGCCGCGCTTATGACCAAGGACGTTCCGCCCGAAGGCATTGACCTCGAGGAGCGCCTCACCGACCTCGAGCGCACTTACATTCGCACCGCCCTCGAGCGTACGAACTGGAACGTCACCCGCGCGGCCAAACTCCTAAACACGTCGTTCCGGAGCCTGCGCTACCGCATCGCGAAACTCGGCATCAAGGGCGGGTAACGCGGCCGCACGCCGACGGCTGACCTCTCAAAGAGACCAGTTGACACTGTGCTCCCGGCGAATACCATCTGCCTTTCCGCGCCGGCGCGCCCGCACCGCGTACCTTGAGTACGAGGGGCCAGGCGCGTTCGAGGCGGCATTCACGTGCGTGAAAGGCTCGCCTCGCGAAGGCAGCTAAACGCATTTGTCAACGGCCGGGCGTTCTGGTAGAATCCGGCGGCTGTCAGACGTCTCTCCCCCGGGGGAAGCACAATGGAAGAGCCGGACCTCACGATAATAGCCCCTATGTATAACGAGGAGGCAAACGTCGCCTCCACGATCTCCCGCATCAAGGAGGCGATGTCCGCTTTTCGCGAGAGCTGGGAATTCATCATGGTGAACGACGGCTCGACCGACGGGACCTTCGAGACCGCCAAGCGCCTCGTGGCCGCCGAGCCCAACATGCGCGTCATCGGCTACTCGAGAAACGCCGGGAGGGGCAGGGCGCTTCGAACCGGATTCGCCGCGGCGCGCGGGCGCATCGTGGCCACTGTCGATTTCGACCTTTCGTACAGCCCCGACCACATCCTGCGAATGTACGCGTACCTCCAGGAGAACCCCGACGTCGACATCGTCCTCGCAAGCGCCTACATGCCGGGCGGCTCGGTTGCGGGAGTTCCGGCGGGGCGGCTCTTCGCGAGCAGGCTCGGAAACGTTATCCTGCGCTATGCGCTCGGCGGGAAGTTCCACACGGCGACCTGCGTCGTCCGCGCGTACAGGCACGAGGCGCTCGACGCCCTCGACCTCGAGTCCGACGGCAAGGATATCCACCTCGAGATATTGTCGAAGGCGCTTTCGCTTGGCTTTCGGATCGCGGAGATTCCGGCGACGCTTGTAGGGCGGAAGAAGGGGCGGTCGAAATTCCGCCTGCGAAAGACGAGCGTTTCGCACCTTCTTTTCAGCGTGGTCGAACGGCCGATGATGCTCTTCGGGGCGGCGGGGCTGCTTCTGATACTCCTGGGGCTCGTCGACGGGGCCTACATCATCTACAAGTGGCGCACCGCGACCTTGAATCCGAACCGCCCGCTCATGACTCTTCTCGTGATCCTCATTCTCGGCGGCATCCAGATACTTGCGTTCGGTTTTCTCGCCGTGGAAATCGGGATGCTGCGCCGGATGCTCACGCGCCTTAGCGCCCGCGCGCGGCTTGCGGAAAAGGCTGTCGAGGAGTTGAGGAAGGACGGCTCAAAGTAGGTCCGGGAGGGCAGCCCTTTCGGCCACTGCGCGCCTTCCGCCGACATTCGCCAGTCCGCGCCGAGGCAAGTGCGGCCCGCGCGATGGCGCGGTTCGAGTGTAGGGCGGGCTTAAAGCCCGCGCGTAATCGGCATCCGACCATAGGAGACCCGCGAATGCCGCGGTACCGCCGCCGAGTGGTGCCGGGCGGGACATATTTTTTCACCGTGGTAACCAATCGACGCCTGCCCCTTTTCGCCGATGAGGTTGCGCGCGCCTGTCTTCGCCGCGCTGTGCGCGAGGCAAGAAGCAGACGTTGTTTCGAGACGCTCGCCTTCTGTCTTCTTCCCGATCACCTGCATTGCGTGTGGCGGCTCCCGGAGGGGG